>Ga0182739_1000560_pt1 | contig 45713 bp, 53 predicted proteins | sample eDN5th30CBELigBY_FD_128873 | JGI IMG/M metagenome (GOLD analysis project Ga0182739, IMG submission 128873) | Enriched backyard soil microbial communities from Emeryville, California, USA - eDNA 5th pass 30_C BE-Lig BY (version 2) (version 2) | ecosystem: Environmental > Terrestrial > Soil >... | reverse complement strand
GAGCTCTTAGCAATTGCTCGTAAGACACATAAAGTTCATAAATAGAATGGGACGACGGCATATCATGCCGTCTGCTTTTCGTTATAATGAATTGGAGCATATCGTATTTTGTCATTTAAGAAGCTGGTGGTGAGTACATAATGGGAAAGTGGCGAAGGACGGTCCAAATTATCGTCTTATCTGCTGTTGTTATTATTGGCGGCTATGCGATTGGCATGACGCTGTTCGCCAGTGACGAAGGAGCTCCGCCGAAGGTAGGAGGACAGCCGCCTTCTTTTGCGCTTGCAGACTTGGAGGGCAATGTTCATCAATTGTCCGATTATGAGGGACAAGCTCTTGTCATTAATTTCTGGGGCACTTTTTGTCCGCCATGTGTTAAGGAAATGCCCGAATTCGAGCGTCAATATGAGAAGTGGAAGGATGAGGGACTCACTATTCTTGCTATTAATCTTAGTGAGGACACATTGACGGTCAATAACTTTGTGCGCAGATTTGAATTGAATTATCCGATTTTGCGTGATATGTCAAGAAAGACAGAGAGAAAGTATGGATTGCGTTCCTATCCGACAACGTTCTTTGTTAAGCCGGACGGAACTATAATGGAAATTAAGGTTGGCGGTATGACCGAGCAGGAGATTGATGAGCGAATCTCGCGTCTGCTGCAGCATTAGGGGGTTTAAATGTGCCTTTGGTAGAAAATACGAAGTGTGAGTGCGGACATCAGAATGCAGTAGGCACGGTCCTTTGCGAGCATTGCGGCAAACCGCTGCAAGCTCAAGAACTGCAGTCCAACGAACCGCTTGAGATGCGTTATGACGGTGTAGCCAGACGCTCGCAGAAGGTGAATCCGAATTGGATAGATCGAGTATGGAATTTCTTTTCCTCAGTGAAGATTGCGATCTATCTCATAATATTGACATTTCTCAGTGCAATGCTGGGGACTGTATACCCGCAGGAAAATTCATTTGTTAACGTTACCGATTTCGCAAAGTATTACGAGGAGAATTATGGAGCATTAGGCTTAATCTATTATCGTCTTGGCTTGTCGCATACATATGAATCCTGGTGGTTTATTGGGCTTCTTGTCATGATTGGAACTTCGCTTGTTATTTGCAGTTTGGATCGGGTGCTGCCGCTCTATCGGGCGCTGAATAAACAACAAATCCGTAAGCATTTGCAGTTTATTTTGCGTCAGAAAACTGTCTACAAGGGCATGATCAGCGGCGATACGGAGGATTGGTCGAAGCAATTCGGCGATGCCTTGAAGAAGAAAGGATATCGCGTCCATCGCGACGGAACAGCGTTATTAGCTGAGAAGAATAGATTTAGCCGATGGGGACCCTATATTAACCATATCGGTCTTATCTTGTTTTTGTTAGCGATTCTAGCTAGAAGCTTGCCAGGGTTTCAAATGGATGAATATATAACGATCGCGGACGGCGATACCGTTCAAATTGAAGGAACGAACTATTTTGTAAAGAATGAGAAGTTTACAATCGAGTTTTACAAGGATGAAGAGCTGCCTGATAAATTAAAGGGCACGGCGAGAGCGAAGCTGTTCGAGACGAAAGCGGTATTGTACGAATGTACGCTGAATTGTAATGATCCGCTTAAGGAACCTGTTCTGGAAGAGCTTAAGACTCATGACATCATAGTGAATGCTCCGCTAAAATATAAGGATCTGAAGCTGTTTCAATATGATTTTAATTTAACGCCGAGACTAAATGCCGTTCATCCTGTAATCATTAATAAAGAGACTGGCGAAACATTCGGACCATTCGATTTGCCGATGAAGGATTCCGCTTTAAAGCATGAAGTAGGGCCTTATACGCTGGAGCTTATTGAGAATTACATGGAGTTCTCTATTGACGCGAACGGTGATCCGGTATCTTTGTCTAGAGACCCGAATGCGCCAGCATTTGTTTTTCATGTGAGGGGACCTGGTCTTGCGGAAAACGGCGAGCCCTATATTTACTTCCCTATGCAGAAGGATAAAGAGATTTTTCAACAGGATCGTTTAAACGGTAAGCTTGCTTCTAAATTGGAAATTAGCGTTAACGGGATGGATAATGTAAATTTCTCGGAAGCATCGACTTACTTGAATGTTCGGATGGACAAGGCGTTGAAGTATGTATGGATCGGAGCGTTTTTCAGCATGCTTGGCTTGTTGATGGGCTCCTATTGGCAGCATCGTCGGATATGGATCCGCATAGATGAGGGAGAGCTTTCGCTCGGTAGTCATACGAACAAAAACTGGTATGGTATGCGCTCGGATGTCGCTTGGGCTTTAGCTAAGGCAGGCATAACGGTTGATCCGAAGTCGCTAGATAACGGAGGGAATAAAGCATGAACTTGGTAGATTTCAGCAGTGATGCGTTTATAGCGGCATTTTTTCTCTACTGCTTTGCATTCGGATTTTATGTCATTGCCATCTTCGGCAAAAAGTTTAGCAATCGCGATCCTATTAAGCACCAAAAGCGATGGGGCAGAGTTGCCTTCATTGTTTCCTCGGCGGGCTTGGCCGCGCACTTGACGTTCTTCTTTACTAGATGGGCTGGCAGCGGTCAAATACCGACAAGCAATATGTACGAGTTTATGACGTTCCTAGGTATGGCGATCATGATTGCATTTACGATAATTTACGCTATATACCGCAAGCCCGCGCTTGGTATGTTCGCATTGCCCTTGACCGTCATTATAGTTGCTTATGCATCTGTATTCCCTCAAGAGGTGCAGCCGCTTATCCCGGCCCTAAACTCCATATGGCTGAAGGTACATGTGACAACAGCAGCGTTAGGGGAAGCGTTTTTTGCAGTAGCATTTGCAGCGGGTTTAATGTACTTGCTGCGTGTCGTTGATTTCAATGATAAATCAAAAGCGGCGCGCCGTTCGCAGTTCTGGATTGAGTTTACGCTGTACACGATCATTATTTTGATCGGTTTTATAATAGCCGTGTTCGCCTTCCGCGGCGCAGGCTATGAAGCGCAGTTTAATCAGGAGCATATTATTATCGATAACAAGGGCGTTGAGTCGACTAAAGTGGAAACGGTAGACTATACGCTTCCGCCGATCTTCATGCCGTACAACAGCCAAACTGTGTCAATGGATTCCTTCCTCGGCATGCAGGAGCCGCTGCTTGAAGCTCCATCATGGATGAACGGCGTAAACGCCGGCAGAAAGCTGAACACAGTCGTCTGGTCGATCATCGCAGGAACGCTGCTCTATGGTCTGCTTCGGTTAGTGTTTCGCAAGCCGCTCGGGGCTGTCATTCATCCGGCGCTTGATGGCATTGATCCAGACGATCTGGATGAAATCAGCTACCGTGCGGTTGCGATTGGATTCCCGATCTTTACGCTTGGAGCATTAATCTTTGCGATGATTTGGGCAGAAATTGCATGGGGCAGATTTTGGGGCTGGGATCCGAAGGAAGTATGGGCGCTTATTACCTGGTTATTCTACAGCGCGTACTTGCACTTCAGATTATCACGCGGCTGGCAGGGACTCCGTTCCTCTTGGCTTGCTGTCATAGGCTTTGTTATCGTATTGTTTACATTAGTTGGGGTTAACCTGATTATTGCCGGCTTGCATTCCTACGCTGGCGTTTAGTGGATACTCATTGAAGGGAGCTGCTCAATATGGCTGATTATATGAATAAAATATTAGTCGTTGATGATGAGGAACGGATTCGCCGTTTGCTAAAGATGTACTTGGAGAAAGAAGGCTATTCGATTGATGAAGCCGAGGATGGGGAAACAGCACTGAAAATGGCTTCTAATAGAGACTATATGCTCATTCTGCTGGATGTCATGCTGCCAGGCATTGACGGCGTAGAGGTTTGCTCGCGTCTCCGTCAAATCAAAGCGACTCCTGTCATTATGTTGACAGCTAAAGGCGAGGAAATGAATCGTGTTCAGGGCTTCGAAGTCGGCGCTGATGATTATGTCGTGAAGCCCTTCAGCCCGCGTGAGGTTATTTATCGCGTAAAAGCAATATTGCGCCGTTCATCCGTAACGGCTTTCCTAACGAAGGAGGTAAATTCAAGCAATAACATTGTATTCCCGCATTTGACGATTGAGCATGATGCGCATCGGGTTACCGCGGGAGGGCAGGAGGTTAGCCTTACGCCAAAGGAATACGAGCTGCTGCATTATTTAGCCGTATCCCCCGATAAAGTATTCTCTCGTGAAGAGCTGCTGAAGGACGTTTGGAATTATGAGTTCTTTGGTGATTTGCGTACGGTAGATACGCATGTGAAAAGACTGCGCGAGAAGCTCAACAAGGTTTCTACTGACGCCGCTGCAATGATTACAACGGTATGGGGCGTAGGCTATAAGCTTGAGGTGCCTAAGTAAATGGCTTTCCTCAAACGCTGGTATTTTAAACTGTGGCACAGTGTGATAGGCAAGCTATGGATGACAATTATGCTTCTCGTCGCTGTTGTCTTGCTTATACTAGGCGTCTTCTTGCTCCAATATATCGATATATGGTTCCAAGAAAACTCGCATGATGTTAAGGTGTTATTTATTATTACCGCTATTATTGGCTTTCTATTGTCCACATTCTTTGCTTTCTTCCTATCGACCAAAATTCAGCAGCCGCTCCTTCAGTTGAAGAACGCCGCTGATCTTGTGTCGAAAGGAAACTATGGTACGAGGGTGAACATTTCCTCGTCAGATGAGATTGGTCAGCTTGCTAATACGTTCAATGATATGACGGATAAGCTGGATAAGCTAATTCATGAGCTGAATAAAGAAAAAAATCAGCTCAGCAGTATTTTGCGAAGCATGGGCGACTCTGTCATTACGTTTGACGCTGATGGTTGTGTAATATTAACTAATCCCAGTGCGATATTTCTTATTCGGGAATGGTCAGAGCTGGATGAAGATTGGCAAGCTGATGAGGAAATGGAGGCTGATTCGAAATCTTCCTCTATTCCGGTTCCGCTTAGAGAGTTGTTCCTTGCGGTTATGAAGGAAGGCCATGAGAAGACTCAGAAGGTGCATGTGAGAAGCAGCGTTTGGTCTGTAGTTATGGCGCCGCTGCTGTCTATGGATACGATCCGAGGAGCGGTTGCGGTCATACGCGATGTGACGGAGGAGCATAAGCTGGAGAAGATGAGAGCTGATTTTGTCGCGAATATATCGCATGAAATTCGCACGCCGTTGTCGATGCTGCAGGGCTACAGCGAGGCGCTGCTGGATGATATAGTCGTATCGCCAGAGGAACGCAATGAGCTCGTGCAAGTTATCTATGATGAGTCGCTTCGCATGGGCCGTCTTGTGAATGACTTCCTTGACAACGCAAGAATGGAAGCCGGACATACGGCGATGAACTTTAATGAACTTAACTTATCCGTTCTCGTATCACGCGTTCATCGCAAGTTTCTTGTTTACGCGAAGGAACGTGAGGTACATTTGCAGCTTGCGCTCAGCGATGAGCCGCTTATAATCCAAGCAGGCGACGAGGATCGGCTAGAGCAGGTTCTTACCAATCTGCTGGACAACGCGCTTCGTCACACGCCTTCCGACAATTCGATTCTGTTAGCTGGACATTATTCGGAATGGAATAAGGAAAGATGGGTAGAGCTGCTTGTTAAGGACGAAGGTCAGGGTATACCAAAGGAAGATGTTCCTTATATATTTGAAAGGTTCTACAAGGCAGATAAAGCGAGAACGAGAGGAATATCAGGAGGTACAGGACTCGGGCTTGCAATTGTCAAAAATTTGATTGATCTGCATCATGGGGAAATACATGTGGAAAGTGCGATCGGGGAAGGCACCGTATTTCGGATTTTGCTTCCTGTCGAAGCTAAGAAATAAATGTAAGAGCGTCCGTAACCCGGACGCTCTTTTTGTTGAAATATTACTAATTATATTGTTAATCGTGAAACAATTGCAGCGAAATTATACTAATTTGATCTCTTTTGCGGTAATAAGCTCATTCAATGAAGTAAGCTCAATAAGTACAGCTTTCGGCGTTTCCTTATCAACACGAAGCACCATAATTGCTGCTCCGCCCTCAACATGACGACCAACCTGCATTGTAGCGATATTGACATCATTGTTGCCGAGCAATGTGCCTACGCGGCCAATGATGCCTGGTTTATCGGTATGAGATATAAGGATAAAGTTTCCTGCAGGCGTCAAGTCAACCGGATATCGATCGATTTGTACGATGCGAGGTCCATATCCAGTCAGCAGCGTACCGCCTGCCGTGCGCTCTTCCTTCTTCGTCCGAAGAGTGACAGTCAGAAGATTAGTAAAGTCCTTAGCGGCATGCGACTTCTGTATGACGATATTGACATCGCGTACCTTTGCAAGATGCAGAGAGTTAACGATATTAACCTGCTCGGAACCTAGATGATGAGAAAGGACGCCGCATACGATATGACGTGTCAACGGCTGTGTGTCGACCTCAGCAAGCTCGCCCGCATAACCGACTACGATCTCGGTAACTCCGCCATCCGTAGCTTGAGCAATGAAATTGCCCAGCTTGAAGCCCAGTTCATAATAGGGCTGGAGCTTGTTCTGAAGAGTCGCTGGTACTGGAGGCATATTAACGGCATTCATAAATGGCTCGTTACGTAAAATATGCAGCACCTGCTCCGAAACATCGATAGCTACATTTTCTTGCGCTTCAATAGTCGAGGCGCCAAGATGCGGCGTTACAATAATTTTCGGATGAGTAAGGAAAGGATGATCTGCAGCAGGCGGTTCAGACTCGAATACGTCGAAAGCGGCTCCGGCAACAGCTCCTGTATCAATTGCTTCAACTAAAGCAAGCTCATCGATAATGCCGCCGCGCGCGCAGTTCACAATGCGCATGCCTGGCTTCATCACTTCAAACTGAGCTTTGCCAATCATATGGCGTGTCTCTGGCGTGAGTGGAGTATGAACAGTCATAAAATCGGCATTACGCACAATATCATCGACGCTGGCAAGCTTCACGCCCAGCTTCTCTGCCCGCTCTTCTGTCAAGAACGGGTCGTAGCCCATAATTTCCATGCCGAACGCTTTAGCGCGTTTAGCAACCTCGCTGCCTATGCGGCCCATACCCAGCACGCCTAGTGTTTTGTTGCGAAGCTCAACGCCCAAGAAGGACTTGCGATCCCATACGCCGTTTACTGTTTTGGCGTAGGCTTGCGGGATATGACGCGCGAGCGCCATCATCATTGCAAAAGTATGCTCACAGGTTGTAATTGTATTTCCGTCTGGAGCGTTAATAACGATAATACCGCGCTTTGTAGCTGCGTTCAGATCAATATTGTCAACGCCAACTCCTGCACGACCGACAACTTTAAGTGATTTGCCGGCTTCCATAATTTTTTCTGTAACACGTGTTTGGCTGCGAACAAGCAAGGCGTCATATTCACCGATAATGGCAACAAGCTCGTCTTCGTTTAATCCTGTTTTTTTGTCGACAATTACATCAGCTGCATCAACTAACTGTTGAATGCCCAAGTCACTAATTGGATCGGAAACTAACACTTTAAACATGTAAAGAATGCCTCCTAAAATTAATGTACAGCATATAGCTGTTCGTAAAAGAACAGAAAAACCCTCGCAGCTGCGCCAATCAGCGGCATAGTGCGAGAGTTAGATCTAAATGTCGCTTCAGATTGTCTATATATTGTCTTAAATAGACTAGCTTTTTCTATTCTATAGCAAGCTACTATTTAAAGCAATGCTGAAACTTGAATAAATATGAATTTTTCGTTATGATTCAAGCATTGAAAGTCGAGCGGAATCGACATTTATTTCGTATCGGTCGAGAAGAATGGGAGAAGCGGAAGAAGCTCGCCATAATACAGTTGCGTTTTATTCGCTAAATAATCTCCAGATCGAACAGCATCCGTGCTAATTAGCAGCTCTATAACTTCCTTAACCGTTTTGAGCTCCATTTTGTCCGCTTGTCCCGCTTTTATGAACAAATCGATTCGGCTTGTAAGATCATGCGGATAATAGGATGTCAAAGCGTTCATCGTTTTCAGTTGACTAGCGATCACTTTATTTTTAATCGTTAGCGGGAGAGGACTCCATTCTTTGATGCTCAATGCTTCCTTGACCTCGAATTCTGCGTTAATATCCAGGTTAACGGAAGCTGCCCATTTGAGCATGCCATCGTAATAGCCTTGTTGGGCGGATAATGCATAGTTAACGGCGGATAAGTAATTTTTCTCTTGCTTAACGTCCGCGATCAGCTCATTTACGCTTAGCGACTTAGCACTGGAGGCCGCATTCCCGGACGCTTCCTTGAACGCTTTGAGGCTGCTTATGTAATTAGCTTGCGCTTGCGCCAGCAATGGCGAATTTTCAACATTAATATCGCCTGCTTCTTTTGCCTTCTTGTCGGCAAGATTAGACAGGTTTTTGAAAAGTGCGGGAACGTCGTTGGATTGTCCCTGCGTTATTTTATTAATAACAGAGTACCACTCGTTTTGAAATTCACGATAAGGTAAAAATACAGTATGATAAAAAGAAACGAGGTCTTGTTGCTGATAGGGGGTCGGATTTTTAATCTCCTCTTTGATTGCTCTTTCAGCCGCATATTTCGATTCTACCTTCGAAGTGCCTAATTGAATGCCGTAGAAAAATGCCGCAATTGCGCAAATGAGCATAAAAAGAAAGCCGATGCTGAACAGTAACGCTGTTCTCGATGAACGTTTTTCCATAAATTTCATTATCTCCTTCATGTGCATATAGATTGAAGTTGGTTGTCACAGCTTTTTCAGTATAGGATATAAACTTAAAAAAGCAAATAAAAGCAGACAGGCGGTAAGCAATGAAAAAATTTGATATACGAAAAATAAAAGTGAGAAAGGTTTCAGTTGACGAGCTGGATGACCGGATGCTGCTTATTAATTTATATGTAACGCAAGGTCTTACTCTTATTATCGGTCTTATATGGGTATTATTTCAGAAGCAGTCGTTATTTCAATTATTTAAATTTCCAAAGGAGCTTGCTGCAGTATGGTGGGGATTGGGATTTGCAGCTGCCGTAATCATTGTCGATTTGCTAATCTCTCGTTTTATTCCTGAGGAAGCGGCGGATGACGGAGGCGTTAATGAACGGATATTCGGGAATCGACCGATCTGGCATATTGTTGTATTATCCTTTGTTGTAGCCGTATGCGAGGAGCTGTTGTTCAGAGGCGCTGTGCAGCATGCGTTTGGTCCGTATTGGACGAGTATTATATTTGCGACGATTCATGTCCGATATTTGCGGCATTGGATTCCTACCGGTCTGGTTTTCTCAATCAGCTATGGTCTAGGTTGGATTTATGAGCAGACAGGCTCGCTATGGGCGCCGATCATCGCACATTTTATAATTGATTTAGTTATGGGACTTATTATTCGATTCAGGAGGGAGTCATGAGCAGAGTAGAGAAGTTTGGGCGTTCGAGACGGACAGCGCAAACAACTGATGGCGATAATAGTACTACAAATGCAGTGGACAAAATGAACAAAAACGAAGCTGCCAAGCTGCCGCCAAGGAGAAAAAAGTTCCCATCGAGCGGTCAGAAGGCAGCAAAGTGGTTTTATAATTTATTGTTCGTTATTTTTGTCGGACTCGTCGTCTTTTTATTCTGGTATGGCAATAAATTTAGTTGATGCCTTCGATTGTATCGGGATCAATGAAGGAGTAGCCCTTCTCCTCCAGCGCTGTAAGGAGCTCATCTAATGCGTCGGCTGTCCATTTAAGCTCATGCATCAAAATATTAGCACCAGGGTGGAGCTGCTCCAGCACGTTCTGGATGACAGCTTCGGGCTTATCTTTCGTTGATTTGTCCCAATCAAGCGAACCGTTAGACCATGTCATGTACAGCATGCCGTGGTTTTTTGTTATTTCTCTTACTGCATCGCTGCCAGAGCCGAAGGGCGGACGAAAAAATAAAGGTTTTGCACCGGTTAATTCCTCTACCTTCGATTGAACATCGCCAATTTGCTGCTCAATGACGTCTTTTTCCTCTTGTTTCAGGTTAATGTGATCCCATGAATGATTGCCGATTGTTTGTCCGCGTTCGTGGATCAGCTGCAGCAGTTCAGGATTTTGCTTCACACGGTAGCCGTTAACGAAAAAGATCGCCTTGGCTTTATGTTTGTCCAACGTATCCAGCAGACTGGTAATAATCTCTTTATTATGAGGACCGTCATCAAACGTAAGGAGCACTGATTTTTTTAGCTCATCATTGTCGATGGGCACGAAACGGTACACGTCATTCATTCGAAATAGCTTTGCTGTCTGCTGTGGCGCGGGTGTCGCTTCAGGTTCGTTGGAGTTAGCTGCAGATGGCTGCGTCAGTGCCGGCGATGACGATTCAGCTGCGCTCGGCTGCTGCAGGTTTGTCTCAGGCGTAACCGCCGGCAAGGATGCGCCAGGCGGCGCTTCAGGCGAGCTGCAGGCTGTAAGCGATGCTGCAAGAAGTATCGCTGCAGCGGCTGTATTCCATTTTGCAAATGGTTGCATTGTAAGTTCCTCCGCAGAAGTAAAGTATGAGTTCAGGTTATACAGCCATTGTATCATATATGCATTCCGCTTCCTTTAATTAATTCGCATGCATGCTTAGACAGAAGGTCATAATAGAGGATGCAAGGAAACCAATTCGTAAGGAGGTAATCAATGATGAATTTTCGAATGAGCAGCATGCTTGTCGGAGGAGTGCTCGGCGCTGCGGCAACTTTGTACTGGTATAAGAAAAGACCTACAGCAGTAGCTGTTGCCGCTACGGTCATGACTGACATGTGTTCTTCTGTTATGGGGAAAACTAAAGCTAAAATGAACGCTTCGAGCAACAAGCCTGCCGAAGCTTCGAGTAACAAGCCTGCCGAAGAGAAAGAACATCATATGAGCAAGAGCGATGCCTTTAAAGAATTATTGGATGATAAAACCATTATTAAAGAGATGTCTAATATGAATCATTAGTTCATTTTTTGAGCAGAAATCGCGGACGCAAATGATCCCATTTGCGTGACGCGATTCTTTTTTTGCTTTTGAAATAGTGCAAAGGGAGTGCAGACATGATAAAGTAGTTACATAGCGTGATTTGATTATAATTGATCACAACTCATCTATTATTTCATACGCTGTTACAACAGATGCTGCAGAGGAGGATCTTGTCATGAAAATCGAGCGACTTAGTCAGGACAAGATAAGAATCTTCCTGACATTCGACGACCTGCTTGAACGGGGAATCCAAAAGGAAGATATGTGGCGGGAAATACCAAAGGTTCATGAGCTGTTCAGTGAAATGATGGATCAGGCATATTCGGAGCTTGGCTTCGATGCAAGCGGTCCGCTGGCAGTTGAAGTGTACGCTCTTCCCGCTCAAGGTATGGTCGTAATCGTTACCCGCGGCAAGATGAATGGCGCTGCCAATGAACGGGGTCCCGAAGAGGAAGAATCGGAAGACGAAATATATGAAATGGAAGTTACGCTGGAACAAAGCGATGTTGTTATGTACGCCTTCCGCGACTTCGAAGATGTTATCGGAGCATGCAAGCAGCTTCAAGCTTCTGCGCTGACAGAGGATGGATGCTTGTTTGCCTATAACGGGAAATATATCCTTGCGTTAGAGCCTGCAGAGCTTGAAACAACGAGACATAATGCTGTCATAGCAGTGCTTGCTGAGTACGGCGAAGCTACATCGGTCACTTATGCTATGCTCGAAGAATACGGCAAGGTCATTATGAGCGAGCAGGCGGTCAGTGAAGTTTGCCGTCATTTCGATAACTAGGATGTGGCCCGTTTCAATCTATCGCATCGGTCTGCGATGCTGAAAGCAGGGAAGTAATGCTGTTGTTTTCTGTTTTGACTGCAGCGATTGCGCCAGGCGTTTCGCTGCTTACCTATTTATATCTGAAGGATAAGTATGATTCCGAGCCTGTTCATATGGTTGTGCGAATGTTTATATTGGGTATTCTTATCGTTATTCCGATTATGGTTATTCAGCGGGGATTAGAGCTTTGGATTGGTTATGACGCCTTTGTTTTCTCATTCATACAGTCTGCGAGCGTTGAGGAATTTATGAAGTGGTTCGTTCTGTATCATTTCATTTACAATCATACGGAGTTTGATGAGCCTTACGACGGCATCCTTTACGCGGCTGCTATCTCGCTGGGCTTTGCTACATTAGAAAATGTGCTTTATGCTATCTACTCGCCTTCGACAGTTGGGACATTATTGATGAGAGCGCTTCTCCCTGTTTCCGGTCATGCTTTATTCGGCATTTTGATGGGCTACTATCTTGGAAAAGCAAAGTTTGCTCCAGCGCGTGAAAGCAAATTCTATCTAACTGTAGCTTTGGCGGTACCGCTTATATTGCATGGCGCCTATGATTGGATAATGGTTTCAGTGCGTTCCAATCTGATGTGGTTTATCGTGCCGTTCATGATCGTGCTGTGGATTTGGGGCTTAAACAAAATGAACAGCGCTTCATCAAAGTCTCCATTCCGACTTGTATCCAATGAGGATCAGGTTAATTTGTAGTTTTTTCGTCTATACTGACAAGAGAAGCAACAGGCCGTGCGGCTAGTGTCGGCAAGCGATTAGACCATTGACAAAGAGGAGGACAGCGATGGAGTCTGCTGATCGAGTAAAAGTTACAATCAGGTGCAATGTATGCGGTGAAAAGTTTGTCCTGCGAGGACGGCGAGATAAAGGTGCAATTGATACAGGTTTCAGGCAATGCGTTTGCAGCAACAGTATTGATCTGGATATTGAAGAGCATAACGGACTATAGGAAACGAACATATTTATGACAATGAAATATCGGACATGCATAAAGCTCCTTCTTGCAAAGCAAACTAAACCCAAGTTTGCACGAGAAAGGAGCTTTATGCCATGTATAAGCGATTAAGTTCAATTATGTTTCCGATTGTTACTTTGTTGTTTATTGGTTCAGCATATTGGGGCTATCAAGAGCATCAAGAGAAAAACTCTATCCTTATTAAAGCGGAGAACCAGTATCAACGAGCCTTTCATGATTTAACCTATCATGTAGAGCAGCTTCATCAACAGCTTGGGAACACATTGGCGGTTAATTCAACCTCGCAGGCTTTTCATCGCAAAGGGCTTGTTAATGTCTGGCGGCTGACAAGCGAGGCGCAAAATGAAATTAGTCAACTGCCGCTTACGTTGCTGCCGTTTAATGAGGCTTCAGATTTTTTGTCTAGAATCGCGAATTTTTCTTACAAGACGGCAGTGCGCGATTTGACGAAGCAGCCTCTAAGCGATGAGGAGTTCAAAACTTTGAAATCGCTCTATCAAAACTCCGAAGAAATATCGAATCAGCTTAATGACGTTAGACAACAGGTGTTGTCCAATAATTTGCGCTGGATGGATGTAGAAACTGCATTAGCTTCTGAGCAATCGGTCATTGATAATGTAATTATTGACGGTTTTCAAACTGTCGATAAAAAGGTCGCTGAATATCCCGAAATCAATTGGGGACCGTCTGTGAACAGTCTGTTTGAGAAGCGCAATATGAAAATATTAGGCGGCAATATAGTTTCTGAGGATGAAGTAAGGAAAAAAGCCGAACAGTTCACCGGCGCTGATCCAGGATCCATAACTATCGTTGAAAACGGTAAGGAAACGGACTATGTGACCTATACGGCTACCGTCAACGCAGGCAATAATCAAAAGCTGCAGCTGAATTATACGAAAAAGGGCGGTCATCTGGTCTGGTTCCTTAATAATCGCGAGCTTGGAAAGCCTGCAATAGATATGGCAAAAGCGAGAAGCTCCGCTGACAAGTTTCTTGACAAGCATGGATTTAAGGGGACGAAGGCGATCACCTATGATCAGACAAATACGGCGGGCATCTTTACATATGTCACCGAGCAGAACGGTGTTCTTATTTATCCGGAGAAGCTGTCGGTAAAGGTTGCGCTTGATAACGGCGAGCCTGTCCACTTGCTTGCGAATGACTATATTCAAGCTAAGCGTGAACGCAAACTGCCAAAACCGTCGCTGAGTGAAGCGGATGCACGCAAGTCGCTAAATCCAGAGCTGCATGTGCGTGATACGCAGCTGGCATTAATTAAGAATGAGCTGGAAGAAGAAGTGCTTTGCTATGAGTTCATGGGTCAAATCAACGGAAGCGCCTATCGCTTGTATATCAACGCGGAGACTGGCCTGGAGGAATCTATAGAAGAGCTTACTCCTTATTCATCTAGAGCAGAGGCAAAATAACGGTATGCTCCTCCCAAAATGTCATGCTATAATATAGCAAGATAAGGGGGGAGCTTTTTGTTACCTAAAATTAATCAAATGTTATACTATCAAATCGCTTCTTCTGATGCAGATGAAACGAAGATCGAATACAAATCTCGTATCGCTGACATTAAAGAAGACGGCTATTACATTGAGTATCCGTTAAACGAGCAGACAGGAAGGCTTAAGCGATTATTTCTTGGCGAAGAGCTTTCGATGTATATGCTGTCAGAGGATGGCGTTAAGCATTATTTTGATTCTCATGTGCTGGGCTTCATCGATGATGGGGTGCGGCTAGTGAGAATCCGTATTCCAAGTCCGGATCAAATAACAAAAGTGCAGCGCCGCAGTTTTCTGCGGGTGCCGGCTGAATTGGAACTTGCGGTTAAGCTGAATAAGCATTCAAGCTTCGTGTGCAAGACTGATGACGTAGGCGGCGGCGGTATTTCGTTTCTATGCGACGGCAGCACAGATTTAAAGCGGGAGCAAGCGATCGAAAGCTGGATGCTGATCCCATATAAGAATGGCACGATTGAGCATGCCGGTTTCGCGGGCGAGGTCGTACGGGTCGTACAGCTTGATACAGGAAGAAAACAAGTAATGCTGAAATTTACAAAGATTACGGATCTCGATAGGCAGAAAATTATTCGCTACTGCTTTGAGCGGCAGCTTGATTTCAGAAATCGCTGAATAATACCTTAAAACCGATGGCATGCTATCCATTATCAAGTAATGGAGGTGTGCCATTATTGTCTAGTGAAGAATCCAAAAAAAATGATAGTGAGCGCTGCACGAAAGCGCTTGATACGTTATCAAGCTATCTGGCAAAGCTGGTTCTCGCTTTGTTTATAACTCTGCTGATCTCGCAAGCGCTGCTGCAGAATGATGATATTAGGCAGCTGCTCGTCAGCGTGGAGCGAATGGAAGGGGTACGGTTGAATTAAGCCTCATCTTTTGCATCTGCCTATTTTCTGTGGTATAATTTACACGTCGCAGGCAAAGCCTGCTTTTTTCTTGAAATACAATGCGTATAAAGTTAAAGCTTTATAATAGGAGGTTTTCTGTGCGTGTTGCAGCGCGGTAATGACAGCAATCGGATGAACATTGCCATAGATGGACCGGCAGGTGCAGGCAAAAGCACGGTTGCGCGTAAAGTCGCCGAGCAGCTTGGATATGTGTACATAGATACTGGAGCGATGTATCGCGCCGTCACATGGAGCGCTCAGCGAGCAGGAATTACAGCAGGACAAGGCGAGAAGCTTGCAGAGCTGACTGAATCGTTAATGATTGAGCTGGCTCCGAGTGAGAAGGGCCAAGCCGTATATGTTAACGGAGTTGACGTTACTGATGAGATAAGATCTCGAGAAGTGACTCTGGATGTGTCCCACTTCGCCGCTAATGAAGGGGTTCGCAGAACGCTGAGCAGCATGCAGCGCAGGCTGGCGGAACGCAAAGGCGTTGTAATGGATGGCAGGGATATCGGTTCGCATGTACTGCCAGACGCAGAGTTGAAAGTTTTTTTAACCGCAACCGTTCAGGAACGAGCGCAAAGGCGTTATCGTGAAATTGCCGATACTCAGTCTATTACGTTGGAGCAGCTGGAAGCAGAGATTGCTGAACGCGACCGATTGGACGAGCAACGTGAAATATCCCCGCTAATATGCGCGCCCGATGCGATTGTGCTGGACAGCACAAACATGACGATTGAAGAGGTAATCTCAGCAATTGTTGATCTGAGCAGAACCAAAATGGCGGAGGCGAAGTAAACTATGTTATATGTTTTTTTCAGAGGCCTTCTACGTGTCATTTATAAAATGTTGTTCCGTATTGAAGCAAGAGGCGTTGAGCATATTCCTGCAGAAGGACCCGTCATTCTTGCGTCAAATCATATAAGCATTTTGGATCCGCCTTCCGTTGGCATTCTCATTAAGCGCAAGGTACACTTCATGGCTAAAGAGGAATTGTTCAAAATCCCGGTGTTTGGCGCTTTAATTACTTCATTCGGGGCATTCCCGGTAAAGCGAGGCGGCGTCAGCAAGGATGCGATCAAATCGGCGATACAATTGCTTAAGGAAGGCAATGTGATGGGTATTTTTCCAGAGGGCACCCGGAACTCGCAGCCTGGTGCGGCGAAGAAGGGAACCGCGATGATCGCGCTTAGAAGCGGAGCGGCTATTGTTCCTGTAGCTATTAGCGGCAATTATAAATTATTTCGCAAGATGATTGTAAGCTACGGTGAGCCTGTAGACCTGAACGCTGCAATGGAAGGCCAGTCATCGCCGGATTTAGAGCAGGTAACTGAAATTATTATGGCGCGCATTTATGAATTATCCGCCGCTCAGAAATAATGAATGTTTTAAATGCCGTCTGCCTGACAGTCGGATTTAAATAAAGTTGGGGTATGAACTGAGGAGGTAATTGTAATGTCAGAAGAAATCAATGTACAGGAAGCTGCAGTAGAAGAAGTAAGCCAGGAGGCTATGGACAATTTCGTTTCTTTGAAGAAAGGTGATTCCGTAAAAGGAACGATCGCCAAAATCGAGGATAACCAAGCTTTCGTAAGCCTTGGATATAAATATGACGGTGTTATTCCTATCCGCGAGTTGTCCGCTGTTCAGCTTGAGAACGCAGCCGACGCTGTTCAAGTTGGTCAAGAAGTAGAACTGAAGGTTGTCAGTATTGATGATGACAAAGAGAAGCTTGTGCTGTCCAAACGTTTGGTTGACGGCGAGAAGGCTTGGGAAGAGCTTGAAAGCAAGTTCCAAAGCGGTGAAGTATTCGAGGTTACAGTAGCAGACGTCGTTAAAGGCGGTTTGGTTGTGGACGTCGGCGTTCGCGGGTTTATTCCGGCTTCAATGGTTGAACGTCATTTCGTTGAAGACTTCAGCGACTACAAAGGTCGTACGCTTCGCGTTAAAGTGAAGGAAATCGACAGCGAGAACAATAAAGTTATTTTATCTCAGAAAGATGTTCTAGATGCTGAGTTTGAACAAAATAAAACACAAATCATCGCTGGTCTTCAGCCTGGCCAAGAGCTTGACGGCACTGTACAGCGTTTGACTCCATTCGGTGCTTTCGTGGATATCGGCGGCATTGATGGACTTGTTCACGTATCGGAGCTTTCTTGGCAGCATGTTGCGCATCCGAAGGATGTAGTAGCTGAAGGCCAATCCGTGCGCGTAAAAGTATTAAAGGTTGATCCGGCTGCAGGCAAAATTAGCCTAAGCATAAAAGCAGCTCAGCCTGGGCCTTGGGATACTGCAGCAACACAATTTGCAATCGGCGATATCGTTACAGGCACAGTTCGCCGCATCGTGTCGTTCGGTGCATTTGTTGAAATCGCTGCGGGCGTTGAAGGCTTAGTGCATATTTCGCAAATTGCGCATCGTCATATTGCTTCGCCATATGAGGAGCTTAAAGAGGGTCAAGAGGTTCAAGCGAAAATTCTTGATTTCAATGCTGATGAGAAACGTGTCAGCCTAAGCATCAAAGAGACTGAAGAAGCTCCAGAGCCTGCGCCTAACAGCAAGCCAGAGCGTGCTCCGCGTGCGCCGAAGATTGAGAAAATCGACAATCCTAATGTAAGCCTAAGCAACGAAAGCATGAGCTTCACGCTCGCTGAACGCTTCGGTGATAAATTGAGCAAATTGAAATAAGTATAGCGCTATTGGCAATTGTTTTATATTCAGAGGCTGTTTCTGTGATTGACACAGGAATAGCCTCTTCCTTTTGGCGCATAATACAACGGATAAGAGGTGATGGGTATGAATGCCGGATTCGTTGCATTATGGATTGCTGTTATAGCTTTCGTATTAATGGCAACCGGTTGGCAGGAGCAGCTTGCGCCAGATGTTAAAACGAGAAAGCTTGCAAGTTTGAGCGCGGTTGTAATACTTATGCTGCCAGCTCCATTATGGTTAACGCTTAACGTGCATGACGCTCAGATCGTCATCCATGGCGCTGTACTGGTGCTGCTGCTTGCAGGAGCTGTCAGCGTGCTCTCGCAGATAAGCGTAAGCCAAGCTTTATATGTAGTAAGCTGCGTGCTGCTGCTGTCCTTTCTATGGGGAATGATTCGTAAAATATATAGTATGGATCCCGTTTTCTTCATGTTGGATCCCGTTTGGGATGGTCCGCTCGCTTGCGGTTTATTAGCTGGGCTGTTAGTCATGAATACGAAGGAGCAATTCGCAATAGTCGTTTGGTGCTCCGTGCTGGCGGAGGTTATGAATGCAAGTCTGCAAAGCTCCGGCTACAGCGGAATGATCGGCTCTGCATGGTGGTGGGATGGATTTATCATAGCGCTCGCTGCTGCCAGAGTTGTCGGATTGTTAATAAAAGGTGTTAAAATAATAAGCGCAAGACTAGGACTGCTTCAATAAATTGGAGCAAAACATATATGAAAAGTTAGCCAAGAACGTTCTTTTTTGCTATGATGATTGAGGTAAGTATGATCGAAGGAGTGTAGCTAATTATGGCAAGACCCGTAATCGCTATTGTAGGGCGTCCTAATGTAGGGAAATCTACTATTTTTAATCGGGTCATCGGGGAAAGGCTTGCAATTGTGGAAGACAAGCCAGGTGTTACGCGAGATCGCATTTATGGAACCGGTGAGTGGAACGGTAAGCCGTTCAGCATTATCGATACCGGCGGTATCGAAATTGACGGCGATGATGAGATTATGAAATCAGTCCGGATGCAGGCTGAGCTTGCAATCGAGGAAGCTGACGTTATTATATTTATGGTTGATGCTAAAGCCGGTGTAACGCATGCGGACGATGAAGTTGCGCAAATGCTGTTCCGATCAAGGAAGCCGGTTGTCGTCGCTGTAAATAAAGTCGACAACCTCAATCGGATGGATGAGGTTTATGAGTTTTACGGACTGGGCTTTGGCCAGCCGATTGCGATTTCCGGTGCTCATGGACTAGGTATCGGCGATATGCTGGATGCGGCGTCGGAGCTTCTTCCGGAATTGAGTGATGACGGCTATGATGAGGATGTGATCCGAGTAGCCTTAATCGGGCGTCCCAACGTCGGCAAGTCCTCTCTCGTCAACGCATTGCTCGGAGAAGATCGAGTTATTGTGAGCAATGTCGCTGGAACAACACGCGATGCGATCGATACGCCCTTTGAGCGTGACGGGCAGCGCTATGTGCTGATCGATACAGCAGGCATGCGCAAGCGCGGCAAGGTGTACGAGTCGACGGAGAAATACAGCGTCATGCGCGCAATGAAAGCAATCGAGCGAGCAGATGTTGTGCTTGTTCTTATTAATGGAGAAGAAGGCATCATTGATCAGGATAAGCATATAGCCGGCTACGCGCATGAAGCCGGGAAGGCGTCGATCTTCGTTGTGAACAAATGGGATGTAGTCGAGAAGGATGATAAAACGATGCAGCAATTTTCGAACAGCATCCGTGATCATTTCCTATTTATGACGTATGCGCCTATTGTGTATTTGTCTGCCTTAACGAAGCAGCGCTTGCAGAAGCTGCTTCCTGTCGTCAACCATGTATCTGAGCAGCATGCGCTTCGTATTCAGACGCATTTGCTTAACGATGTCGTATCAGACGCTGTTGCGATTAATCCTCCTCCAACAGATAAAGGAAAGCGTCTGCGTATCAATTATGTGACACAAGTGGCGACTAAGCCTCCGACAATTGTCGTTTTCGTTAATGATCCGGAAATGATGCATTTCTCTTATGAGCGTTATTTAGAAAACAAAATACGCGCCGCATTTGATTTCGAAGGAACGCCAGTGCGCATTTATACGCGTAAAAAGTCTTCAGAGGATTAGGGGAGAAGTAGGTTGTTATATGGAATAATTGCAGTTGTGATCAGCTATTTGCTGGGATCGGTAGCATTCAGTATCGTTATTGCGAAATACGTAAAGGGCATCGACATTCGCAAGCATGGGAGCGGCAATGCCGGTGCTACAAATACGCTTCGCGTGCTTGGCACTGGACCAGCAATCGCTGTTATTTCATTGGATATCGCTAAAGGTATAGCGGCAGTATGGATTGGACATGGCTTAAGCGGCGACAATGAATGGATTCCTGTGTTGTGCGGCCTCGCTTCTATCGTAGGTCATAACTGGCCGATCTGGTTCCACTTCAAGGGCGGGAAAGGCATTGCCACTACAATTGGCGTACTGGCTACTTTAGCTTTTCTACCTGCTCTTTACGCGGGAATAATCGCTATTTTATCAATCGTTTTTACTAGATACGTGTCATTGGGCTCTTTACTATTTGTCGCTTTGACTCCAATCTTTATCGGCAGCTTCTTTTATACCCCGCAGTTGTTGACGATCAGTATTATTATCTGCATCTTTGCATTTGTTCGTCACCGGTCTAATATCGTCAAGCTGATGAAGGGTACAGAGAATAAGCTCGGCGCTAAGAAAGGAAAGTGAGCGAGAGAATGACGGGTTCAATTAATAAGGATAAACGCCGCGCGACTGTTCTAGTAGCTGGAAGCTGGGGCACAGCGTTAGCATGCGTCCTTGCGGGCAATGGCTTTCATGTTAAAGTATGGACGAGAAGTGAGGAACAGGCCGCTGAGATTAATAACAATCACACGAATACAAAATACTTGCCAGATATTGTTCTACCGGAGCGTCTAACAGCGACAACCGATATGCGCGAAGCGCTCCTGGATACAGAGCTTGCATTATTTGTCGCACCATCTAGCGCGATGCGGGCGGTAGCGAAGCAAGCGGCGCCTTTCTTGCCGGCAAATGCACTATGCGTACATGCGACAAAAGGCTTTGAGGGCGAGACGCTGAAGCGAATGACGACTGTGCTTACTGAAGAGCTCGGGCGCGATACGCGAGAACTCGTAGTGCTCTCTGGACCCAGCCATGCTGAAGAGGTTATACGCATGCAGCCGACAACGGTTGTCGTTGCTTCGGACAGTGAGGAAGCGGCGAAGCAGGCTCAGGATATGCTAATAAATGCGAGTTTCCGTGTGTATACGAATCATGATGTCGTCGGTGTTGAGGTTGCCGGAGCGATTAAAAATATTATTGCGCTGGGCGCTGGCTTATCAGACGGCTTGAAATTCGGTGACAATGCAAAAGCTGCGCTGCTTACGCGCGGGTTGGCTGAAATCGGCCGATTAGGAACGGCGATGGGAGCGAATCCGCTTACCTTTGCTGGGCTTGCCGGCGTTGGCGATTTGGTTGTAACTTGTACAAGTCAGCATAGCCGCAATTGGCGGGCTGGTTATATGCTTGCAGACGGAACGCCTTTAGACGAAGTGCTGAACAAAATGGGGATGGTTGTTGAAGGTGTCAAAACGACAAAAGCAGCCTATGCGTTAGCCAAGCAGTATGAGGTTGAAATGCCCATTACGACACAGCTGTATGAGGTGCTTTTCGCCGGCAAACAACCCAAAGCTGCGGTGCTTGACCTGATGGGCCGCTTGCGTACGCATGAAATTGAAGATATTCAGTAAGGCAAGCGCCTACACCAACAAATGTCCCTGCTCATATGATGCTAGGAGCGCAAACGAGCGTATCTAGCTTCATATGTGGAGGTGGAGGACGTGAAGAAAGACTTTTCCAAGGATGTTTTAGGTTCGATAAATAAAAAGACAGGCAAAAATATTTCTGAAGCTGCTTTAAATAAAATTGCCAGTGATGTAACAAATGAAACCATGAATAGTGATGCGGAGCTTCGCAAGCTGATCAAGCGAGTAGCCAGTATGGCAAAAGTGCCTGTGTCTGACTCAACGATGAATGATATTGTTAAAGCGGTGAAGGCGAGCGGGATGAATCCATCCAATATGGAAGCGTTGATTAATATGATGATGAAGAAATAATGGATAGCGGCAAAAGTGGAAGAAGAACATTGGCGGGCAGTTTTCGTCATAAATTCTTATCACTTTTGTCGTTTCTTATTATATGACAAATTAGTATTTCATTAGCCGTTGTTCGCCATATAAGCTATAATGGTTATGAATCATTCTGTATAAGGGTAGGAGAGTCTAATACTATGGATCCAATGACGAAAATGTGGGTATCTTTTATTGGCATCGGCCTAATGGCTGCTGCTGCTGGACTTATTACGTTTGCTCGATTGAAAACGAAGGGCATCATTAAATTTGTTTTATCAATAGTTGCCTTTCTAGTTCTTGTAATTGGCTTTATATGTGGTTTAATTTCAATAATATAATGCTTCTCATACATATTGCGTGATGCAACAGACAGCATTGGGAAGAGGAAGGCAGGGAACGTTATGATTGAATTAACGGGAAGGACGAAAACCGCTGTCGTCGAAGCGGAAACAGGGCTGAGTATATTGGATCATGCCATCAAGCACAAAATTGATTGGAGCTACACTTGTGCCAGAGGCACTTGCGCACGCTGCCGTTGTCTTGTTACTGAGGGCAAAGAGTTTCTAGAAGACATAACAGACGAGGAATGGGACCGCCTGGAGCCTGAGGAATTTGATGAAGGCTACAGATTGGGCTGCCAAGCTGTTGTGAAGAGCGCTGACGGATATATTGCTGCACAGAACAAACCTTATTTTTAATGTGCCTGACATGTTTAGATGTGAGAGGAAGGACTAGCGCTATGAGCACTCATTCCATAATAAAAGCGCTGGATAGCCTTGCGAAAGCTGTTCCTACCGATCAGGGAAGGTGGATACTTGGCGGCAGTACGGCATTAATGCTGCGTGGGCTGACACTCGCTGCCGAGCCGCGAGATATCGATATATATTGCGATGAAGAGGATTCGCAGCGTATATATGAGCTGCTGAAGAATTATGCCTTAGATACGCCGGTTATTAGCCAAACAGCGATCTATCACTCGCGCTTAAGCCACTATATGATCGAGGACGTAGAGGTGGAGCTTGTCGGCGGCTTCAAGATTCGAACGGCCTCTAACGAATACTGCACGAGGGTGAAGAAGGAGCTGCTGCCTAGCTGCGATTACATAGCTTTACCAGGCTGTTCAATGACTGTTCCAATAGTGCCTTTGGCGCATGAACTGCTCTTTAATTGGCTGCGTGACCGTATGGACAGAGTAGCAATCATTATAGATGCGTTTAATGAGAAGCCGTATCGTCATGATGCAGGGCTCTCCCTTCTCATGAAGTCCAATGGATGGTCACTGGAATTCCAAAATGAAATCTATCGTTTAATTCACGAAGGAAGAGCAGGTGAAGATTGTGAACGATAAGATAACCTTTTATCCATCTGGGGTAACGATAAAGGTGAGAAGAGGAATAACCTTGCTTGAAGCGGCCCGAATGGCCAATGTACCGATCCGTACGCGGTGCGGCGGCAAAGCCGCCTGCTTTATGTGCAAGGTTAAGGTGAGAGCAGGCAGCGTGCTGAAGCCTATTGAGGATAATGAGCGCCGCAAGCTGTCCGGCTTGGAGCAGGAGGGCTTCAGGCTTTCTTGTCAGGCAAAAGTTGCAGGAGATGTCGAGGTCGATGTGCCGCTTGATCCCCTGCGCGCAGCGGTCGAGCGGGAGCTTGCCCGCCAAAGAGAGCGAGATGAACTGTGGTAATGGAGGAAATAGCTATGAATGCCGATAATCGTTATGCGATAACGCCAATGAAGCGCGTCGCTACTGTACTATGCTTGTTGACGGTGATGGCGCTGCTAAGCGGCTGTCTGTATCCGCAAGATCGAAAGGTGCAAAATCAAGTATCTACGAAGGAAGCGGTTCGTCTAGTACAGGGAGCTATTGACCAATATTTCGAGGATAAGTCCATGCTCCCGATCAAAAATGCGCTATCAGAAACGCCTATCTATGAAAAGTTTCTCATCGATTTTCAAAAACTGCAACGCAGCGGATATTTGAGCAGCATTCCAACAGCGGCCTTTGAGAATGGCGGCAATTATTATTTTATTATTATTGATGAAGAGAATAGTCGTCAGGTTAAGCTTCTCGATATCGTCACAACACAGCGAATTAACGATATACAGAGCTGGGTGAAAGAGTATACTCAAAGTAATGTAGGCAAGCTGCCGCTAGGCAATGAATTGTATGAGGGCTTCTATATGATCGATTACAAAGCGATGAATAAGAAGGAGCCGGAAATACGCAGCGTATTTTCTGGACAGACGCTTCAAGCAATGGTTGATCAGAACGGCGTCGTATATACAGATTATGGTCTGGATCTTATGCAGCTTATTCAACAGGGGGATGCTGCAAATATTAAGCCGGAGCAGGATATTCGTGAGCTGTTGACCGATTCATCGGATATGGTTCCGGTTAAATCACCGGTCTATCATTGGCTCAACAATGAACCGCAAGCAGTCATTCCTTAAGTGTAATAGAAAATAGATAGCGTTGTTCGAACAATTGCTGTACCGCAGCCATTCGAACAGCGCTATTTTTGTTTCCTGATCGTCATACATCAGTATTTATGGTCATATAATTCAATCTTGGAAGGGAAACTGACGGTTCGGATTGTACAAAAAGTTTTCGCAGATGAAATCGTCATATTCGTAGAGGAAACACATAAGCTATTACTAGTCCAAAAAGTATGTACGAGTTGCGTCGCTGGCCTGCCCTCTTATCCGGTGGATGGCGGCGAACCGGAAAATCAATTAGGAGGGGATATTCAGTGGAGAAAGTGGACATTTTTAAGGACATTGCCGAACGAACCGGCGGGGATATTTACCTCGGTGTAGTCGGGGCGGTCCGTACGGGCAAATCAACGTTTATTAAACGGTTTATGGAGACGGTTGTGCTCCCTAACATCGCGAATGAATCCGACCGTGTTAGAGCCGTGGATGAACTCCCTCAAAGCGCCGCTGGGAAAACGATTATGACGACTGAACCGAAATTTGTGCCTAATCAGGCTGTACAGCTTAAAGTAACAGAGGGCCTTGATGTGAACGTACGGCTAGTTGATTGTGTCGGCTATGCTGTAGAGGGCGCTAAAGGATACGAGGACGAGAATGGACCTCGCATGATAACGACGCCTTGGTTTGATGATCCGATTCCTTTCCAAGAAGCAGCGGAAATCGGAACTAGAAAGGTAATTCAAGAACATTCGACATTGGGTGTTGTCATAACGACAGACGGAACTATAGCTGAAATACCGAGAAGCTCTTATGTAGTTGCTGAAGAAAGAGTCATAGAAGAGCTGAAGGAAGTTGGCAAGCCGTTCGTGCTCATTGTGAACTCAACGAAGCCTCGCAGTGAAGAAGCGCTGCAGCTAAGAAATGAACTTCACGAGAAATATGATATTCCGGTTATGACGATGAGTGTAGCTACCATGGGCGAGGAAGAGGTTATGTCCGTCCTTCGCGAAGTTCTTTACGAGTTCCCGGTGCATGAGGTAAATGTAAATCTCCCTAGCTGGGTTATGGTGCTAAACGACAATCACTGGCTGCGCAGCAACTATGAGAGCTCGGTTCGCGACACAGTTAAGGATATTCGCCGCTTGAGAGATGTTGACCGCGTCGTTACGCAGTTTATGGAATATGACTTCATCGCGCGCGCAGGCTTAAGCGGAATGAATATGGGGCAAGGGGTAGCGGAAATTGACCTGTATGCGCCGGATGAGCTTTATGATCGCATTCTGATGGAGGTTGTCGGCGTCGAAATACGCGGCAAGGATCATTTGCTCCAGCTCATGCAGGAATTCTCGCACGCCAAACGTGAATATGATCGCTTTGCGGAAGCGCTGGAAATGGTTAAGACAACCGGTTACGGCATCGCGGCTCCTTCGCTGGCAGAAATGGCGCTTGATGAGCCGGAGCTCATCCGTCAAGGCTCGCGGTTTGGCGTTCGCTTGAAAGCGACGGCGCCATCCATTCATATGATTCGTGTAGACGTAGAATCTGAATTTGCGCCGATCATCGGTACAGAGAAGCAAAGCGAGGAGCTAGTCCGATACTTAATGCAGGACTTCGAGAATGATCCGATTAAAATATGGGAGTCTGATATATTTGGCCGCTCCCTGCACTCAATCGTTCGAGAAGGCATCCAAGGCAAGATAGCGATGATGCCTGATAACGCTCGATACAAGCTGCAGGAAACGCTTGGACGGATCATCAATGAAGGCTCAGGCGGACTCATTGCCATTATTTTATAATGGTAAGACAGTTATCAATACGATAAGAAGAGGCGCTCACAGACGTTATGTTTTGTGAGCAGCTTCTTCTTTTTTTTGCATGACTTATGCTCGTGGCTAATATGTTTGCGAATACTTTTTGCACTTTGATTAAGGCTGCCGAATCAACAATCAATTCTTGATAAATCGATAGATATGTTCGATAGAAAAAAGAAAAGTGGTCCTCATACTTTTTATATTCTTGCAGTTAGAATTGAGGAATAGACTTGAAATTGCGTTTTGGCTGTATTACTATAGGTTTGTTCGGCTTAAAAGGTATAATTTTGAAGAATTCCGTTAATAAGAGGGATATGATGCTTACGAAGTAAGTTTTGCTTCGCAAAACTAAGCTAATGCTTACGAAGTAAGTTTTGCTTCGCAAAACTTTTAAGGAGGTGAAACAATGAATAAGACTGATCTGATTGCAAAAGTAGCAGAATCGACGGAGCTTTCCAAGAAGGATGCGACAAAAGCGGTTGACGCGGTGTTCGAAGCGATTTCCGAAGCACTTCAAAACGGTGATAAGGTACAGCTGGTAGGATTTGGAAACTTTGAGGTTCGCGAACGTCAAGCGCGTATGGGCCGCAATCCGCAAACTGGCGAGGAAATCGAGATTAAAGCTAGTAAGATTCCTGCATTCAAACCTGGTAAATCTCTTAAGGACCTCGTATCCAATTAAGAATATGTCATCTCAATGGAAGCTGTCCCATCAGTCATTTGACTGGGGATAGCTTTTTTAATTAATTCTAAGCATAAACATTAATAAATTTTCGTATCTTATTTGGGCTTAGAATTCTCGGTATGAAACGAATGGCGCTGCAAGAGGTCGGTAACAATTGTTTTACCTTCATTATGGGCTTCATGTTGCACAATAGCGAGGATTAAACTATAATTCACATGGATAGTTAGCTATGATAGATGCGGAGGGATTGCAGATGGAGCCTAGCCAGGACTACATTGTTATAAAGGCCAAGGATCAAGGCGTACAGGTCATTGGTTTGACCCGCGGCAATGATACAAGATTTCATCATACAGAAAAGCTGGATAAAAATGAAATTATGATCTGCCAATTTACGGATCACACTTCAGCAATAAAAATACGCGGAAAAGCCATCGTCATGACGAAATACGGCACAATGGAGACGGATGAGCAGCATTAAAAAGTGAAGCAGGCTCAGCCTGCTTTTTTTTCGCCGCATATCACTGAATAATCAGTCTAGACTGCTCGTACAATGTGTATAAGACTACATAAGTATGATCAGCCGTTTAGGCTGGCTGGAGGTGAATTATGCGATTAACAAAATGGTTATTATCTACATTCGCTGCGTTGATTGCCCTTACGTTGTTATTCTCATGGCTGCCTGCGCTTGCATCCAAGGAGCTGGCGGAATCAAGAGAAGTCGTTATGTACAGCGCTGCCCCCATATCGAGATTGACCAGCAGCAACATAGTTGATGTGTTCGCAGGCATACATTGGAATGGACAATTAAAATCAGTAAAATGGAATGGCTCTATTTTGACGGTCAGTATCAAAGCGGATGGCCGGACCGGGCGCCCGACAGAGTGGTTGGCAGATACTGAAAAGCTGCTGAGAGCCTGCTTTTTGCAATTGGAAAATGTAAATCGTTTGCTTATTCGTATCGTTGACGCGGAAGGTGAAGCGGGGTATATGCTGGCTGCCATTGATGTTCGCAAAAGCGACAGATGGCTGAAAGAGGAGTTCGAGGAGCTGCGCTTTGCGGACCCAATCCATGATGAAAAATGGCGTGAGAGACTGCGGTTAAGTTTCAGCTCGACATGGGAGGAACGCTTTGGCGTATCCTCGAGCTACCGAAGAAGTCCGCTCAAGAATGAATGAACGAAAAATGGAAGTCAAAGCTCAATCGTATTCTCATCTAAAAAGTTGTGCTATAATGATTTAGATTATTGAGCGGCGATTGACGCTTCTCTGTTCGGAGGCTTACTAGCATGAAATTATACCGAATTCCTCAGCTTGCCCCAAAATATACGGATTATCCAATGATACAAGCTCATACGACTCTGCCGCAGCTGGCTCACTTTAGACTGCAGCTTATTTACGAAATGCTGGATAAGTTTTCTCCTTACGATCGCGACAGCGAGCTGTTCACGCTTGCTACAGCATTAGTTCAGCTTGGGATGGATACCCATGACCAGATCGATGTAAGCCTTGAGCCTTGCTCAGAGCAGGAGATGCGTACGAGGCAAATTAGAGTGCTTTCCGGCGATTATTTTAGCGCAAGGTTTTATCAGCTGCTTGCCAATGCAGGGCAGATCGACATGATAACGGCATTAAGTCAAGGCGTATGTGAGGTTAACCAATTAAAGATTGATTTATACTTGCGAATGAAGCAAAACAAGGTCAAAACCGCTGAATATATGGAGCAGATGGTTAAGATACGCAGCGAGTTATTTGTTTTTTATGGAAAGTTATTGGAATTAGACACTTCGAGCAGTTGGTTAGACTTGTTGCATAATGTAACGAAATGCGAATGGCTGCTTGAGGAGATAGAGCGCTCGCAGTCAAGTTATTCATTTCACCACAGCTTGGCTTATTGGTTCATATGGCATCAAGGCTCTGAGCTTGAGCAGCAGAAGCTTCACAGTCTGGGTGGATCATCCTGGAGCGAAGAGCTTATGCTTAAGTATAAGGTGCCGATTTTATTGCAGAAGGAGCTGGGTAAAGCTGTGGACGCATATAAGACAGCTGCCTCAGCGATTGGCGTAAATGGGTTGTTGAATGAACTGACGGCCAACATCGTTCATGCCGCAGCTGCAGCGAATCATTACAGCAACGAATCGGCTTTAAAATAAAAGAGGTGACGATCTAATGGACACAAACTCCAAGAGCCATGTTCATGCAGTGTTTGAAAATATCGCTCCAAAATATGATTTGATGAATGATCTGCTTAGCTTTCGCAGACATAAAGCGTGGAGAAAATTTACGATGCGGAAGATGAACGTTAGGAACGGAGAGACGGCGCTTGATCTGTGCTGCGGGACAGGCGACTGGACAATCGCATTAGCGAAAGCTAGCGGGACTGGACAAGTAGTCGGTCTTGACTTCAGTCAGAATATGCTCGATCACGGACAAATCAAGATTGAGTCCGAAGGCTTGAACAATCAAATTGAGCTCGTTCAGGGAAATGCCATGGAGCTTCCCTTCGAGGATAATTCCTTTGATTATGTAACGATTGGTTTTGGTCTCCGTAACGTGCCTGATTATTTGCAGGTGCTTAAGGAGATGAAGCGAGTGGTCAAGCCTGGAGGGCAGGTTGTCTGTTTGGAGCTCTCCAAGCCAACATGGCAGCCGTTCAAGGCTGTATACTATTTGTATTTCGAGCGAATTTTACCGTTGCTGGGAAAGCTGGTAGCCAAGCGATTCGCTGAATACAAGTGGCTGCCTGATTCGCTTAAGCAGTTTCCTGATGCGGAAGGTCTTGTTGGGCTATTCCAGAAGGTTGGCTTACAGCAGATTCATTATTATGGCCTGACAGGCGGAATAGCAGCTTTACATATGGGCACTAAAGAAGCACATGAACCATCTCAAGCTTAAGATCATACTGCAATACAGCTTTAACGATTGAAGCTGGATTCTATGTAGAATAAACTGCCAAATAGGTGAAGGAATGAAACTCTTAGATCTTTACGCGAAGTTAAAAGGGGATTTAAATGAAATAGAGCAGGAACTGGAGCGAACGGTGACAAGTGATCATGTGCTCCTTAGCGAGGCATCGGTTCATCTGCTGAAGGCTGGAGGGAAACGAATACGACCAGTATTTGTTTTGCTCGCGGGTAAATTTGGCCATTATGACTTAGATACCATGAAGCGAATTGCGGTGCCGTTAGAGCTGATTCATATGGCTTCTTTAGTGCATGATGATGTTATAGATGATGCGGAAACAAGGCGCGGGCAACTGACGGTAAAGTCAAAATGGGATAATCGAATCGCAATGTACGCTGGCGATTATATCCATGGCAAGGCGCTCTCTGTCGTTACGCAGCTGCCTAATCCGAGTATTCATCAAATATTAGCAAAAGCGCTTGTACAAATGTGTATAGGAGAAATGGAACAGATTCATGACTTCTTCAACACAGAGCAGACGATCCGTCATTATTTGTTGCGCATTCGGCGTAAGACCGCGTTACTTATTGCGATCAGCTGCCAGCTTGGCGCAATCGCCTCTAATGCCGACGAAAAAACAGCCGCTCAACTGTATCGCTTCGGCTATAACGTCGGTATGGCTTTTCAGATCCGTGATGATCTGCTTGATTTGTACGGGACAGAGAAACAGATCGGAAAGCCCCCAGGCTCAGATATACGACAAGGGAATATAACGCTTCCAGTTATTCTAGCGCTGCAGGACGATAAAATTCGACCAGAGCTGTTGAATGAATTAACCGCTATCCGAGATTATGGGGCGAGCGCGGATACAAAGATGGCTGTTAAGCTAGTTAAAAGCAGCAATGGCGGAAACTTGGCTGATCAGCTGGCTGACCGTTACATTCAGAAAGCTTTGGCATCACTGGAGCAGCTTCCGAATATTGCAGCAAGAAAAAACTTAGCAGATATCGCCCATTTTGTCGGCAAAAGGAATTTTTAAATTATTTCTAGGGGTTGATCGTTATGGAAAGAACATTTCTTATGATAAAGCCTGATGGTATTCAACGCGGACTAATTGGCGAAATTGTCGCAAGATTTGAGAAGAAAGGCTTACAGCTTGTTGCCGCTAAGTTCATGATGGTAAGCCGAGAGCAAGCGGAGCATCATTATGCGGAGCATGAGGGCAAGCCTTTCTACCCGCCTTTGCTTGATTTCGTAACATCAGGTCCTGTATTCGCAATGGTGTGGCAGGGCGATCAAGTGATTGGTCTTACACGAGCGCTAATTGGCAAGACGGATGCGCTGCAGGCTGCTCCAGGCACGATTCGATCCGATTATGCGGTTCATACGAATTTTAACCTGATTCATGGCTCGGATTCTCCTGAGAACGCGGAACGCGAGATAGCTAACTTCTTCTCACCGGCTGAATTAATTTCTTACGAACATACATTACAGCGGTGGGTGTAGATAACTTCACCTTATGATGGAGGCTCATATGCTTGCTGATGCAGACTTTGAACAATTTAAACAGCGTATAAAGCAGAAGACTGATATTGATCTGTCTCAGTACAAAGAAGCTCAAATGAAACGAAGACTGACGACGCTTCGCATGAAGCATGGTTACAGTACTTTTGACGCGTATTGGAAAGCGATCGAAAAGGAACGCAGTTTGTTTTATGAGTTTTTGGATCGGATGACGATCAACGTCTCAGAGTTTTGGCGCAATCCGACTCGCTGGGATATACTTCAGAAGCAGTTTTTGCCGGGTCTGCTCGAGCTTAATCCGAGGCCGAAAGTATGGAGCGCAGCCTGCTCTACCGGGGAAGAGCCCTACACAATCGCGATGATTTTGTCGGAGCTGGGGGCACTTGAGAAGAGTACGCTTTTGGCAACAGATCTTGACAATAACGTACTTGAAAAAGCGAAGGAGGGCATGTATCTCGAGCGCTCATTGCGAGACGTGCCGGCGATATGCAAGCAAAAGTACTTCGCGCCAATCGATAATGCTTTTGCTGTTTCCGACATGTTAAAACGTCACATTAAGTTTAAACAGCAAAATCTGCTGAATGATACGTTTGAGTCAGGCTTTGATTTGATCGTGTGCAGAAATGTAATGATTTATTTTACTGAGGAAGCAAAGGACTTATTATATCATAAGTTTTCTAAAGCGCTTAAGCCTGGCGGTCTTTTATTCGTCGGCAGCACAGAGCAGATTTTCACGCCGAGTCAGTATCGGTTCGAGACTGCGGATACCTTTTTCTATCGCAAAGTATAAGGGCATGTATACCTGTCTCTTGGTTCTCCTATACTAGTAGTATGACAGAGATGCTGGAAGAGGAGGATGATGCACCCTATGGATAAGAGAAAGGTAATCGCCGCTTATCGCCGCGGCTTTATATCCATTCAAGAATGCGCGCAAATTATTGGTGTGGACAGCGGTCAAATGGCCAAGCTGATGAATGATCCGCAATATAAATCCGAGACAGGCCGTGTCGTTTCTCAGAGTATACGATAACAGACAGGCTGAGTCAGAAGCGAACATTGCAGCGCAATTGGCTGCAATGTTTTTTATTGCTCTCAGCGGCTGCCGGCGCCGGGCGCATCGATCACTGAGACTGCGCTTATTGTCAAAGCTTTAACGCTGTACTATAATGAATTAAGATCACCGGCAGGCGCACGCTAGCTTACTTCGGCGGGATCGCAGGCATAATGTGAGTTTACGCTGCTAGACAGAGGGTGAAACCCACGGTCCACAGCTGAATGCTATTATTGAAAGTCTTTCAAGTCATTGGAGTATTCATTTCGAATATCTTCAGTTACATCTTCAGCGAAGGGGCATCGCCAAAGCGTTTCTTGGGAAAGTTCATCGGGAAATCGGTAGAAGAGGTTAGAAGCAATCTGAACAACTATTTTGAACAGTTAGGCAGGTATTTATGTATGCATGAGCTAATCGTTGATCTAGGCGCTCGTTCTTATCCTATCTACATAGGGGAAGGCCTCCTGAACGAGGCATCCTCTTATTTAATTAAACACGGCATTAGCAAGAAATCTCCTATAATGATTATTACCGACGAGACTGTCGCGCCTTTATACTTAAATGCGTTGAAGCAGCAGTTGGACGAAGAAGGGTTTACTGCGGCTACGGCCGTCGTCCCTACAGGTGAAAGCTCGAAGTCGCTTTCAATGCTGGAGTCACTCACTACGAAAGCGCTGGAGGCGGGTCTGGACCGTAAATCAGCGATCATTGCGCTTGGCGGGGGCGTTGTTGGCGATCTCGCAGGTTATGTGGCAGCTTCCTATATGCGCGGCATTAAGTTTGTACAGATGCCTACTACAATACTAGCTCATGACAGCAGTGTCGGCGGCAAAGTTGCGGTAAACCACCCGCTCGCCAAAAATATTATAGGAGCGTTCCATCAACCTGAGCTGGTGCTTTACGATCTTCTTACGCTGCAATCCCTGCCGCCACGCGAAGTGAGCGCAGGTCTTGCAGAAGTCGTTAAACATGGTCTAATCTGGGACGCTGAGTTCGTGAAATGGTGCGAAGAGCATGCGGATAAACTTCTGAAGCTCGATTCGGATGCGCTTGGCTATGCTCTTTATAAAGGCTGCAGCGTGAAGGCGGAGGTTGTATCCCGTGATGAAAGGGAAAACGATCTTCGGGCTATTCTTAATTTAGGACATACGATTGGTCACGCGCTGGAAGCAGTCGCCGGCTATAATGAGCTGGTTCACGGCGAAGCCATTTCTATTGGCATGGTTGGCGCGGCTAAGCTCGGCGTTCGATACGGCGCTGACGCTGAGCTATATGAGACAACGAAGCGTGTGCTTAGAAGATGCGGACTTCCTGTGCGCTTACCGTCGCATTTTGATAACGACGCTGTTATGGCTGCAATGAAGCATGATAAGAAGTTTACTGAGGGCACTATGGTTTATATTGTGCCAACGCATATAGGAAAAGTAGAAATTAAGCCTCATGTTCCTGTAGAATGGATCAGAGAAATTGTTGAGGAATTAAAGCAGGAGGATGGAGAGCAATGAGCGTTAGAGGAATTCGCGGAGCAATTACAGTAGAGGCAAACGATAAGCAGCAAGTGCTTAACGCGACAATGGAGCTTCTCCATACGATTATTGCTGACAATGATATCGTTGCGGAAGACGTATGCAGCGTATTTATTACAGTTACTAACGATTTAGATGAAGCATTTCCAGCCCAAGTTATTCGTCAAACGAAGGGTTGGGAGCTGGTGCCCCTCATGTGCGCGCTGGAAGTGCCGGTTAAGGGAAGTCTGGAGAAGTGCATCCGCTTTATGGTGCTGGTCAATACAGATAAAACTCAAGCCGAAATAAAGCATGCCTATCTCGGCAGAGCAGTGACGCTTCGTCCTGATTTGTCAAAAGCGTAGCATACTGAATCTTTAGGATTGACGTTTTTACAACTAGTGATGTATATTGGTATAGTATCTATAGGATGAGTTGAGCAGAGGTTTACAGTAGAGTTTAGATGAGTCGAGCAGAGTTGAGAGAAGCAGAGCTGAGGATTGAGCTGGTTATACAATAGCTTTATGTCTAGGAGGATAAGTCTATCTTCTTTTTGACTTGCTATTTGCAGCTGGATCTATATGATCTGTTTATGAACACTTTCGAAATCATCAAACGAACGCCCCTGCTATAGCAGGGGCTTTTTTATTGAAATTTTACGCAAATTACAGGGGGTTGTTGTCCATGTCAAACGAATTGCAGCAAGTCATTCGCCTTGCCGGTCAATACAATTTGATACCGATCGTTCGCTATATGATGGCCGATACGGAAACGCCGATTCGGCTGTTTCAGCACTTTGCGAAGGAAGAGCATGCTTTTCTGCTAGAAAGCGTTGAGGGCGGGGCGAAATGGGCGCGCTATTCGTTTATTGGCACTGACCCGTTTATGAGACTCTATGGAAAGCAGGGCAATATGGTTTTGGAATACGGCGGGGTAAAGGAATCCTATAAGGATAAGCCGATTGAGTTGCTTAAAAGCAAGCTTCGCTCCTTCCGCAGTCCATCGCTGGGCGAACTTCCTCCTTTTACTGGCGGCGCGATAGGGTTCTTCGGTTATGATTTGCTGCAATACTATGAGAAGCTTCCATCGCATCGCATTGATGATTTGGAGATGAATGATCTCCAATTTATGTTTTGTGATCGGGTCATCGTATTCGATCATTTCAAGCAACAGCTGCAAATCGTAGGAAATGTACATATTCCGGACGGTGCGTCGGATTCGGACATTCGGGATGCATACTCAGCGACAGTAAAGCAAATAGAAGCGACAATTGAAGCGTTGCAGCAACGTATTGTTTTTCCCGTAACGACGGACCGATCAGCCCCGGATGAGCTGGAACTTGGAGATATTCAATCGAATGTGACGAAAGAGCAGTTTCTTTCTAATATAGAACAGGCTAAACAATATATTCGCGCGGGAGATATTTTTCAAGTTGTACTTTCTCAGCGCTTCAGCATTGAAACGGATATCGATCCGCTGCTTGTGTATCGCGTGCTGCGAACGATGAATCCGTCTCCGTATATGTACTACTTGAAGATGGGCGAGGAAGTCATTGTCGGTACTTCGCCAGAAGCGCTGGTGAAGGTTGACAATGGACGCGTTGAGACTCGTCCTATCGCCGGCACAAGACCGCGCGGCAGGACGAACGAAGAGGATCAAGCGCTTGAAGCAGAGCTGCTTGCTGATGAGAAGGAACGGGCAGAGCATCTGATGCTCGTGGATCTCGGCAGAAATGATATCGGGCGGGTATCGGAGTTCGGTACTGTTAAATGCGATTCCTTTATGGAAATTGAACGGTATTCCCATGTTATGCATATTGTTTCGAATGTCTCCGGACAGCTGCGAGAGGATAAAGATTTCTTTGACGCCTTTCTGTCCTGCCTTCCGGCTGGAACCGTATCCGGTGCCCCGAAGCTAAGAGCGATGGAAATTATTTCGGAGCTGGAGAATGAAGCACGCGGTGCTTATGCAGGCGCGATTGGTTATTTAGGCTTTGGCGGCTCAATGGATACTTGCATTACGATAAGGACGATTATTTTTAAAAAGGGAAAGGCTTATGTACAGAGCGGCGCAGGAATTGTATGGGATTCCGTTCCTGAAAATGAATATATCGAGACCGTCAATAAAGCTAAAGGGATGCTGAAAGCGATACGGACAGCTGAGGCGCTCTTCGGAACGAAGCAGACTGCAGAAGGTGGAAAACATGCCATTAATGGTGATTATGATTTAACGGTTGCGGAAGGGAGCGTGCAGAGATGAGTTCTTCGGGTGCAATGACAGAGGCTTTGAACATTCTAATCAATAAACAGGATCTCTCACGAGAACAAGCAAGGACAGTTATGAGCGTCATCATGAATGGCGAAGCGACAAATGCTCAGATTGCTGGAGTTATAACCGCGCTTCGAATGAAGGGTGAATCGAAGGACGAAATAACAGGCTTCGCTGAAGCGATGAGAGATCAATCCAGCAAAATTGATACCGTGCAGGAAGGCTTGCTTGATACTTGCGGTACTGGCGGATCAGGGATTAGTAAATTTAATATTTCTACCGCATCCTCGATTATAGCTGCTGCGGCAGGCATTCGGGTAGCGAAACACGGCAATCGCGCTATGTCAGGGAAATCAGGCAGCGCGGATGTGCTTGAAGCGCTCGGTGTTCATATTACGATATCGCCTGAGCAAGCTAAGCTATGCTTGGAGGACCTTGGCATATGCTTTATGTTCGCTCAGCTGTATCACCCGTCGCTGCGCCATGCTTCAGCTCCCCGCCGTGAGATTGGCATCCGTAACATATTTAATATGCTCGGACCATTAACGAATCCGGCGCGCGCAGACAGGCAGCTCCTTGGTATTTATGATCGCGGACGGACGGAGACGATTGCGAGTGTTCTATCAGATCTTGGTCTGAGACGGGCGATGGTTGTCAGCAGCCATGATGGACTAGACGAGATCAGCATATCTGCGCCGACTCAAATCTCTGAGTTGAAGGATGGTCAAGTAATTACCTATGACATAACACCCGAAGAGCTGGGGCTGACGCGGCGGCCGATATCAGAGGTATTGGGCGGTGGGCCGGAAGTTAATGCTGCGCTTATTCGAAATGTGTTTACCGGCGAACAGCGCGGAGCTTATCGCGACATCGTTCTGGCAAATGCGGCAGCTTGCATTTACGTAGGCGGACAGGCGGAGTCTCATCGAGAGGGCGTGGAAATTGCCGCACATATGCTTGATTCTGGCGCCGCCGAGCGCAAGCTGGAACAACTTATTGCAAAGACAGGAGAGTTGGCTCATGTTTCTAGATAAAATTGTCGCAACCAAAAGAATAGAGGTTGAAGCGCTTGCGGAGCGCTTCAATCTAGAGCAATATAGAAACCAGATCGCGCAGCTTCCGCCATGCCGCGGATTTGAACGCGCTTTGCTGGCTGGCAATCGCAAGCGCTCGATGGGGCTCATTGCTGAGGTTAAGAAGGCTTCGCCTTCCAAGGGACTGATTCGCTCTGATTTCAATCCAGCTAAGCTGGCGGCCGCTTATGAGGCAGCTGGCGCGGATTGCTTGTCCGTGCTAACGGACGAGTGTTATTTTCAAGGTTCCAATGCCTACTTAATGGAAGTTTGTCAGACTGTAAATCTCCCGCTTCTTCGCAAGGAGTTCATCATTGATGAACGACAAATATATGAAGCGCGTGTAATCGGAGCAGACGCCATTCTGCTTATTGCTGCTATCCTCACGTCAGAGGAGCTGGCCAGCTTTCATGATCTAGCGAAATCGCTAGGCATGGATGTGCTGGTAGAGGTTCATAATGAAGAGGAGCTTCACCGAGTCGCTGACTTGAATAAGGCTACCCTGATCGGTATTAATAATCGGGATCTCAAATCCTTCGTGACAGATTTGTCGACGACAGAGCGATTAATCGGCCAAATGCCTGCCGGTGTTACGATCATAAGCGAGAGTGGCATAGCCGGGGTCTCAGACATGGATTATTTACAAGCAGTTGGCGCGCAGGGCGTATTAATTGGGGAGCATTTCATGCGCCATTCAGATGTAGAGCAATCGGTACATGAGCTTATGGGACCGGTGACTGTAAGATGATGAGAGCTCCGCGTATTAAAATATGCGGTCTAAGAGATCGCGCAACGATTGAAGCGATGGATGGTCTGCCAATCGATGAGATTGGGCTAGTTTTCGCTCCAAGCAAACGGAAAGTTGAACCGGTTGCTGCCGCAGAACTGATTGCCGCTATACGCAAGCTTCGCGGGCGTGAGGACAAAGCGCCGGACAGTGTCGGCGTATTTGTAAATGCGAAGTTGGAGGATGTGCAGGCTGTCATAGCGATAGCGTCTCTTGATGTCGTGCAGCTGCATGGCAATGAAGCGCCGGAGACTTGCCAATCGATCCGCGAAGCATTGAATGTGAAGGTGTGGAAGGTCTTTTCAATTAAGCATAACGCCTCAGAAGATCGCTTGACGGAGGCGAGGCGAAGATTGACGCCGTACATCGGCAAGGTTGACGTTGTGCTTCTTGATACAGCGGGCGGCGGGACTGGCGAGCCGTTCGACTGGAGCGCGATACCTTCCTATAAGCAGGCCGCACAGGAAATAAACATTCCATTATATGTTGCGGGAGGATTGAACACCGATAACATTGCAACGCTTGTGAGTGATTATGAACCATACGGCCTGGATGTATCAAGCGGAGTTGAAACGGAAGGAAGCAAGGATATTCATAAAATCCGATTATTCGTTAGAAGGGTGATAGAGTCATGAATCATTATCCAGATGAGAGAGGGCGTTTTGGCAAATTCGGGGGACGCTACGTACCGGAGACGTTAATGAACGCGCTGCTGGAGCTTGAAGAGGCTTATAAGCATTATTCGAAGGATCCGCAATTTCAGCAAGAGGTTAGCTACTTGCTTCATAAATATTCAGGTCGTCCAACCTCGCTGTATTTTGCACAGCGCCTTACTGAAAAGCTGGGCGGGGCAAAGATCTATTTGAAACGCGAGGATTTGAATCATACAGGCGCGCATAAAATTAATAACACGATTGGACAAGGCGTATTGGCGAAGCGCATGGGAAAAACAAAAATTATTGCCGAGACAGGTGCAGGACAGCATGGCGTTGCATCAGCCACCGTTGCGGCGTTGCTTGGCTTCGAATGCAAAGTGTTCATGGGCGAGGAAGATATGAAACGTCAGCAGTTGAATGTGTTCCGTATGCAGCTGCTCGGCTCTGAAGTCGTACCCGTTATGTCCGGAACCCGTACGTTGAAAGATGCTTGCAACGAAACGCTCAGATACTGGGTCAGCCATGTAGAGGATACCTTCTATATACTGGGCTCAGTAACAGGACCTCACCCGTATCCGATGATGGTTCGCGATTTCCAACGTATAATTGGAGATGAAGCGCGTGAGCAAATATTGAGTATGGAAGGCAGACTGCCTGACTATGTTGTTGCAGCTGTTGGCGGAGGAAGCAACGCGATGGGCATTTTTTATCCTTTTATGAATGATGACAGCGTTAAGCTGCGCGGGGTTGAAGCGGCTGGACGCGGCGTCGAAACAGATGAGCATGCGGCAACAATGACTAAGGGGAGTCCGGGCGTATTCCAAGGCTCAATGAGCTATGTCCTTCAAGACGAATTCGGTCAAGTGCAGCCAGCTCATTCGATCTCCGCGGGACTGGATTATCCGGGTATCGGACCTGAGCATGCACATCTAAAGGATTCCGGACGGGCAGAATATGTGCCGATCACCGATGCTGAGGCGCTCGAGGCGCTGCAGCTGCTGTCGCGGACAGAGGGTATCCTTCCAGCTTTGGAATCGGCGCATGCGATTGCAGAGGTCATTAAGCTGGCTCCAACACTGGATAAAGATAAGATGATCGTTGTTAATCTGTCTGGACGCGGGGATAAAGATGTAGAAGCCATTATGGGCTATTTGGGAGGTGCGCTGTAATGAATCTGATTGATGCAACCTTTACTAGCTTAAAGGCGGAAGGACGTACCGCATTAATTCCATTTCTTACGACAGGCGATCCAAGCTTGTCGACTACTGTTGATATCATCAAGCGCCTGGAGCAAGCGGGTGCGGACATTATAGAGCTTGGCGTACCGTATTCTGATCCGCTCGCTGACGGTCCTGTCATTCAGCGCGCGTCAGAGCGTGCTCTAGCCAGTAATCAAATTACGATTTTGGACTGTATGGAAGTAGCGCAGCAAGCGCGTGAAGCAGGAGTGAAGCTGCCATTTATTTTATTTACTTACTATAATCCTGTACTTCAATACGGCTTGGAAGCTTTCTTCGAGCTCATTCAAGCAAAAGCGATTAGCGGCTTGCTCATTCCAGACCTGCCTATCGAGGAGGATGCTGAAGTAAAAGCGCTGGCTGAGGCAGCGGGCATTCATCTTATACCGCTTGTTGCTCCAACCTCGAAGGATCGCGTTACTCGCATCGCTAAGCAAGCGAAAGGCTTTGTATATTGTGTTTCTTCACTTGGCGTAACTGGCGTTCGTTCTGATTTTGACAGCGGGATTGATGATTTTCTAGCTACGGTAAGAGAAGCGACCGATACTCCAATCGCGGTAGGCTTTGGCATTTCAAGCCGTGAGCATGTTGAACGGTTCTCGAAGCAATGCGACGGCGTTATTGTCGGCAGCGCTATAGTTCGCAAGATTGAGGAGACTCTCCCTCTGCTCCAGAACGATGCAACCTATGCAGCGGGCATTGAGCAGATCGGCCAATTCGTTGCAGCGCTAAAAGGATAGAGTAGCTGTACAATTGCGAGATTCGCAATAGAGGCGCAGCCTCAAAGTTTACGCCCGCATTCGCGGTTTGCTGCTTAAGCAAGCTGCGTATGCGGTTTTTTTTATGCGCTTTTCCATATACATAGAATACTCGATTGGGGGATTCAAGGAATAATCCTCTTTTCATTAAAAACGAGATATGAGACAATGAATGCTAGTATGTATACCAATGCAAGCTATTATCATAAAGAGGTGAATGGCGGATGCAGCCTAAAAGCAATATTGTACATCTACCTGTCTACCAGCCGGGTAAGCCAATTGAGGATGTTAAAAGAGAGCTGGGATTATTAGAGGTTATCAAGCTTGCCTCTAATGAAAACCCGTACGGTTATTCGGAGCGCGCTAAGGGAGCTATGGTTGAAGCTATCAACCATGTGAATATATATCCCGATGGGGCAAGTGTTGAGCTTACAACCGCGATAGCAGAGAAGCTGAGCATTAATAATGACCAAATTATATTTGGTACAGGCTCAAGCGATATTATATTGATGATTGCCAGAGCTTTTCTCGCTCCAGGTGAAGAGACGATTATGGCGGACGAAACGTTCTCGCAATATAAGCATAATGCAGAGGTTGAGAATGCGCGAATCATTGAAGTTCCACTGAAGAACGGCGTTCATGATCTGCCTGCTATGCTGGCGCAGGTTACGGATAGAACAAAAGTGCTGTGGATTTGCAATCCTAATAATCCTACGGGCACTATTGTGCCGAATGAGGAGCTTGTAACCTTCATGGATCAGGTTCCGAAGCATGTGTTGGTTGTGCTGGACGAAGCTTATGGCGAATATGTCGTTGATCCTCATTATTCTAACGGTCTGAAGCTGCTGAAGAAGCATAGCAACCTCGTTCTGCTGCGCACCTTCTCCAAGATCCATGGACTCGCTGCGCTTCGTATCGGTTATGGGATTGGCCATCCTGAAGTGATCCGCTACATCAACCAGGTGCGCGAGCCGTTCAACACTTCTGCGATTGCGCAGGCAGCGGCTAAAGCTTCATTGGCTGATGATGAATTCGTTGCTTATTGCCGCGAGCAGAATATGCGTGGCCTTAATTATTTGAGCGAACAATTTCAACGGTTAGGTCTGGATTATTTTAAGGGCAACGGCAATTTCATAATGGTTGACGTCAAGCTGCCATCGAAGCAGGTGTTTGACGCGATGTTAAGCAGAGGAATTATTATACGCGCTGGCTGGAAACATTACCCGACGCATATTCGAATTTCTATCGGGACTGAACAACAGAATGAGAAATGCATAGCAGCTCTTGAGCAAGTATTGCAGGAAGCGGCGGTGCAGGGATAGCGTATGACGACAGTTGCGATATTTGGAGTGGGGCTGATCGGAGGCTCGATCGCTCTTTGCTTGAAGGATAAACCAGATATAAAAGTGGTTGGCTATTCCAATCGCCAATCTTCTATTGATAAGTATTTACAAAGAGGTGTCGTCGATGAGGCGACGACATCTATGCAGGAGGCCGCAGAGCAAGCGGATTTTATTTTTTTGTGCATGCCTGTAGGTTTGCTGGAGCAATATTTGAAGGAAATTAGCGGCTTTCGATTAAAACCTGGCTGCATCATAACTGATGTAGGAAGCACAAAGGCTTCTGTCGCTGCATGCGCCAAACAGCTTGAGCTGAAGGATGCAGTGTTCATAGGCGGACATCCAATGGCCGGCTCTGAGCGTTCAGGTGTCGAAGCGGCTTCGTATCATTTGCTGGAGAACGCGATTTATGTGCTTACGCCAGATGAAAGCACGCCCAAACAAGCCGTTGACCGTCTTGAAAACCTGCTAACCCATACAAGAGCGAAGCTGGTTGTTGTTGATGCGGAGGAGCATGACCGCATTGTCGGGGCAATCAGCCACTTGCCTCATATGATTGCCGTCGCGCTCGTGAATCAAATTCGCGGCTACAATGAGCACAATAAGCTGTATGAATATTTGGCAGCAGGCGGTTTCCGAGATATGACTCGTATCGCGGCCAGCGATCCCGTAGTATGGCGTGATATATTGCTCGATAATCGAAGCGTATTGCAAAATCAGCTACGCGACTGGGCTGCCGAGATGAAACGCTTCGCCGATCTGCTGGAGCTGGGCGACGGAACGGCCATAGAGCAGGCTTTCGCTGCAGCTGGTCAATTTCGTAAAGCTATGCCGGAGCGAAGGAAAGGGATTATTCATTCCTCTTATGATTGCTATGTTGATGTTCCTGATACGCCGGGCATTATCGGCAAAATTGCTACGCAGCTCGGGAACAATTCCATTAATCTAAGCAATATTCATATTATAGAGAGCAGGGAAGACGTTCCTGGTATTTTGCGTCTTTCTTTCCGGGACCAGCATAACTTGGATCAGGCGATTATGCTGCTGTCAGCGGAAGGTTATACGGTTCATCAATAGCTTGCCGCTGGCAAGCTTTTGTTTTGTTTATAAGGTGATGCTAACCTTCTCAAAAATAAAATGAAAACGCTTATTGACAAAATGGAAGCGTATACATATAATAAAAGTACAGTATGGTTTCTCTCCACTCCTATCCAAATCATTCGCACTTTGTGCGGACCACCTTCAAAGGTGGTTTTTTTTTTGCTCACATTAAACATTACTTATAAATGTAGAAAGTCCGAGACTTTGAACTTGTAGTTTGGTATAATCAACTTCAATGATTCGATGACAGCTTGTAATTCGATAGAGCTCCAAAGGGAGCTCTTCTTGTATTTAAAATCTTTTTATGGAAATGCGTTCCTTTTGTCGAATGAAGAAGGAATTTCGCAGAGGAACACGAATACCTTTTTATACCGTATTTAAAAAAGAATTTTTTATGATTACGACCGCAACTTTTCATTCCCGTCGGAGTACATATACATAGTTCTCAACGGGAGTAATCCGCAGGTGGAGGAGGTTCGCCTGTCATGACTGATTCCCAACTAATACGTGAAATCAAGGATGGCAATGTCGAGCTGTATTCCGAGCTTATGCGGCGCTATCAACGAAAAATAATGGCCTTTATCTATCATATGTTAAAGAGCGCAAAGCTGGAGCTGCTCGCTGAGGATTTATGCTCAGAAACCTTTTATAAAGCATATCGCAGTTTGCATTCATTCCGAGAGGTTGATGCGACTTTTTCGACTTGGTTATATACCATTGCCCGCAATACGGTTCTTAGTGAGCTTCGAAAGCAGAAAGCAGCTAATGTATCACTGGATGAGGCTGGCTTTGAACCAGTCGCTGCGATGGATGCTGCTCCTGAACAACAGCTGCTGCGCAATGAGCGGATGGCGTTAGTGAGAGAAGCTATTAATAATTTGCCTGAAAAGCAGCGCTCTGCGTTGATTCTAAGGGAATATGAACAGCTTGACTACCAAGAGATTGCTGCAATTCTAGGACAGACGGTCAGTTCGGTTAAGTCTCTGTTATTTCGCGCTAGAGCAAGCGTGAAGTCGCAACTGGAGCCTTACTTCGGCGATTCGTCAATGCTGGAGCCATTCGAAAGGATGAATACAAGATGAGATGCGAGGATGTGCAACTAAAGTTAAATCAATATTGGGAGATGGACGAGGAGGATGCGGAACGCATCGAGCTGGAAGCACATCTGCTTGAATGTGAAGCATGCTCGAATCTGTTTCATTTCTGGGATGGCAGCGTAGAGGTTGACGATTTATTTTCCGACGAGGAGCTTACAATCGGACCTTCGGAGCATGTTAACCGAAATGTAATGGACCGCATTTATGCCGAGCAATCCTGGTTATTGCCCGTTGCACAGAAGAGTTACCATTTCTCTAAAGCCTTCCGTCGTAATCTTGCTATTGTTATTGCTGCTTGCATGGCGATGTGCGCAACAGCCTTTTTCTTTTTTGTATTTGAGAAAGACAGCGGTTCTGCTCAAGCCCAGTTTGGTCAGGTTAGCGGCTTAATTGAGACAGCCAATGCATCTGGCGGACTGGTCATCCAAGCTGGTTTTTATGCTGAGGTGCCGGTAGCCAGCATCAGCGATCCTTTTGTGCTTAAGCTGGTGCCGTCTTTTCCGCAATACTACATTGCACTTTCTTTATTGGGCATCATTATGACGCTGCTCATTTTAAATTGGCTCTCGCGTACGCGAAACTAGTCTTTTCCTTAAAAGTCCCATCAGGGGCTTTTATTGTTTTGTTTCACATAAGCTATAGCAATAATACTAACGCAGAGGTGTTGTTATGTTAATTGGTTTTGTACGTCATGGTCAGACCGATTGGAATGTTGAAGGAAGAATACAAGGGCAGACTGATATTCCTTTAAATAATGAAGGCATCAGTCAGGCGCATGCGCTGGCTGCGAGGCTCCAGAGCGAGGATAAAATTTGGGATGCTGTATTGTCCAGTGATTTAATACGAGCTCGCCACTCCGCGGAAATAATTGCGGGCTCTTTAGGCATTCCTCTATTGGATGGCGACAGCAGACTAAGGGAGCGAAGCTTTGGCGAAGCAGAAGGACTGCTTCGAAGCGAGCGTGAGCAGCGTTGGGGCGAGAATTGGATGGACTGCGTTCAAGGCTATGAAACGGATGAGCTGCTGCAAAACCGAGGCATTCAGGTAATTGAGGAGCTTCAAAATAAATCTGAACCGACTAATGTATTAATTGTTTCACATGGCGCATTTCTAGCTCAGATGCTAGGAATGTTATGTCCAAAGCTCCAGGATGAACGAATATTAAACCTATCCTACACAATTATAAAGCGAGAAGAGGCTGGCTGGCAGCCGCTGCTGCATAATTGCACCCTGCATTTGAGCAGTAGCTTAAGCCGCGAATAAAGGCTTGGGCGTACACAAGAATAGCGAATGAAATGAAGAGGCTGTCCCTATGGTGAACTGCACCCCGTCAAGTAGACAGTATAAAAAATATAAATCAGTTAAGCGGCCTTGGTCCTGAATTCAATTGGACTTAGGCCGTTTAGTTTTGCCTGTAATCGTTCATAATTGTAAAAG
>Ga0182739_1000559_pt1 | contig 45786 bp, 39 predicted proteins | sample eDN5th30CBELigBY_FD_128873 | JGI IMG/M metagenome (GOLD analysis project Ga0182739, IMG submission 128873) | Enriched backyard soil microbial communities from Emeryville, California, USA - eDNA 5th pass 30_C BE-Lig BY (version 2) (version 2) | ecosystem: Environmental > Terrestrial > Soil >... | reverse complement strand
TCGTTGTTGGTGATGACTACCGGCTCATTACCCTCCATCACAGCTACGCAAGAGTTGGTAGTTCCTAAGTCGATTCCAATAATTTTTGCCATATCTTTATTTCCTTTTTCTACTTGATAAAATCACTTGTGTTGTTTAAATAACAAGCCTTGTGCCAATCGTGCTTTCGATGCCAATTGTCCCCGGATAGCGATAAAAGCGTCATTGCCAGTGACGGTATCATGACATTGTGTCATTTTGGCGACATGGTGTAAGTGCGGTTTCCGTTTTTGCAGTTCGTTTTATAATTCCGATGTTTGTTGAATGACATCCATCTAACGACGACAAAGATGCATATCGAACAATTGCGTGATTATTGCCTCGCCAAACCTGGGGTAACGGAAAGTTGTCCTTTCGGACCTGATGCACTGGTGTTCAAGGTGGCTGGTAAAATGTTTCTACTGGCTGGTTTGGATAGCCAGCCGCTCTCGTTCAGCGCGAAGTGTAACCCAGCGTATGCCATCGAGTTGCGCGAACATCATCCGCATACCATACAAGGGGCATATCACATGAATAAGCGGCATTGGAATCAGATAGCGTGCAACGGTGAGTTGAGTGATCTGCAGCTGATAAATCTCATTGACCATAGTTATGACCTGGTGGTGGCAGGATTGCCAAAGCATGTTCGGTCTGCTCTTTCCGATGTGAAAACCGTCATCAACTAGGGGTGTGAGTTGGAATTTGGATAGTGAAAGTAGAGCCAATGGATGGTCTACTCGTTATTTCTAGTCTACCCCCATGGCTTTCAAGCATCTCCTTGGAAATAACCAATCCGATTCCAAAACCCATCCGGAGGTCGGTCCTTTCGTTTTGCCTGTGTTTTATTAAAGGGTTATTTATGAAATTAAGTTCTTCTTCTGTAATTCCTCCTCCTTTGTCTTCGATATGAATGGCTGTATAATCGATTGTGTTTTCTACATGTACTGTGATGATTTCCAACGGTGGGGTATACTTAACGGCGTTGCTTATAATATTTCTGAGCATAACTTCGAGGATGAATAGATCGTAATAAACATGATACTGTGCTCCCACGTTGGTAGCCCATTTTTTTCCTGAACTTGCCATTTCCTCATCGTAATAGGATTGAACTTTTCCGATCAGTTGATTCAAAGAGATTTCCTGCGGTTTAAACCGAAAATGCCGAAGCTGATCGCTATGATGGAGCACACTGGAATCTATGATATCAAAAATGCGGTTGATTTGATTGTCAATACGACTCAATACGGTTCTTACATCTATTTTTGTATCATCCGGTATCTTGCTTTTGAGCTGAATGAGCGACTTTAAGGTGGCCAGCGGTGTCCTGATGTCATGAACAATGGCAGCATTTAAGAGGGCGTTGAATTGGATAGTTTTTAGCAGCTCCTCGTTCTTCGTTTTTACGTCGTCCATATTGATGAATGTAATCATTTTATCCTCGCCCAACGTGTATTCATGGATTTCATACCAGCGGTACTGATTATTCTTGCAATAGACCTTTGCCAGTAGCTGCACGTGAAGGCTATCTTCAGGCCTGGATACTAGCAATTGCTCACGCCATCTTCTGATGGTTTCTTCCCGGTAACCGGTGTCTGGAAAAGCACTTTCAAGCCAGATCCGCTTATCATATACTTCATCTAAATCGTAGCCAATTTGGTTTTTAAAAGCTTGATTTGTGAATAGGCGCTTGTCTGTTTTGTCGATGAGTATGATCGGAGTTATGATGACATCCAAAGTGCTGTAAAAAATAAGTGTACTCGCGTCTAATTGTTTTTTATTCATGAAATATCGTTTTAGCCGATGTGATGAGTTAACCTGTATACGGCTGTGGGTTGAATGCTGCCCCAAGAAAACAGGTCTGATTGATTTACGCCGATGGAGCTGTTTTTTTAGTCGTCCGTGGGGTAATTAGGATTCAAATGACGTATCTATACTATATCGTGCTTTCTAATGAAAGCCATTGTTCGTACTACTGGTATCGATTACCTTAACTTGCCTGTTGTTACTTCTTTCAGTGTTCGTCAACTCCTATGGGTTGTTTTTGGTATTGGGGGTCATGCTTCAAATCGCGTTGGGTGTTTATGCATTTTTGCATTTCAGACGTTCGTAGTCCGTCGATGGGCCAAGTTCGCATGGCTTCTCCCCAGGCGCGGCGTATAGCCCCCTTATTTCAAGCTGTTTTCCGACTTAACAGCTTATGTTTATCCAGCTCCAACTGTCCAACCATTTCATAGTTGCTGCTTAAAAACCCCTTTATTTCTTCGTGTAAGTAAAGCGTTGCAGCGAGACCAGCATAGGTTTTACAATAACGAAGGCCGACGTTGGGTTGGAATACAAGGTTGCGCTGGAACGTAATCAATGTGGGGATACCTTGCATCGGATAATCGTGAAAGCTTCGTTGCACGTGTATCGTAGGCTGACCTTCCCTTTCACTGAAAATGATCTCATGGTATGGCTGACCAGATGTAATGTCGGTGAGCTCTTTAACACTTCCGAGATCGAAATGATCCAGCAATTCAAAGGGAAACCGATGCTCGCCGGAGGTTCTGAATAAATCGAATAACGTACCCATATTATATCAATTACTTCTTTACTGTAAATACGCAAGCCCTCGGGAAATTGCCCCACAACTCCGAATGAAATTTCTTTTGGCATGACCAGTGAGCGCTGAATAGCGAAAATTTTAAAAAAACCGAAAATGCATGGGGTAATTAAAGCCAAACTGCCGTATTGCTAGTATAAGAAGGAATTCGAAACTTGAATGTTTTGTATTCGTCTATTAGTGTCGCCACCCTCCTCCACATGGCCTGTTAGCGACGGCCATGTGGAGGAGGGTGGTTTTTTAATGTTCTTTCCTATCATTTGAAAGTACTTCCGTTAATTGTATATTCGTGTAATGGTGGTTAATGCCAGCATGCACTATGAAGTATCTAATTGCCTGCGTTGTATTTTTTTTGTTATCGTGTACTGCAAGATTGTGCGCGCAGGAGATTACTTTGGACCTAAAGGCCGTGATGTTAGAAGAGGCCTTTTCTAAACTGAAACAAGAGTATGGCCTTCACTTTGTCTATTTGGAAACCACGTTAGCCGGGCTTCCAAAAGTGTCTATACGTGTTCGTAGCGTCACCGTCATGGAGGTCATGGATGCCTTGTTGCGCGACATGCCCTTGACCTATATTATTCATAATCGCGTGGTATCCATTATGCGGAAAGAGGAAGAAAAGTTGCTGCCCGTTCCGTTGACGATCTCAGGTTATGTTTACAATGCTCAAACCCAGTTGCCGGTTCCACGTGCAGGAATACGCTTTGTCGGTGCACATGGTGAGGCAGTGACTTCAGTGGATGGCTTGTTTGAGGTACGTGTCCCGCCGGGTACTACGGCTTTGCAGTGGACGGCCGTTGGGTACAGTACGTATACCGTGCCGATAACTGGCCCAGGCCCCTACCAAATTGCGCTTCAGCCTATCGTTGTCGATATTGATGAGGTCGTCGTTACTGGGATTGTAGATCGCGATCGTGCTAGCTACACCAGCGCTACTACGACCATATCGGGGGCCGACATCAGAAAGTTGACGAATTCAAATGCCGTTGAAGCATTGGCGACATTGGATCCCGCATTTATGCTCATTGCAAATAACCTACGGGGCAGCGACCCCGGTCTGATGCCGCAGATAGAACTGCGGGGAAAGACAAGCCTATCCGGCTTAGCATTGGAAAGCGAATTGGGCATCGATCCAAACCTTCCGCTATTTGTATTGGATGGGTTTGAGTCTTCGTTGGAGCAGATTGTAAACCTGGATATCCATCGAATTGCATCAATCACGTTGTTGAAAGATGCAGCTTCAGCTGCACTTTATGGCGCGCGTTCAGCGAATGGGGTGGTGGTGGTGGAAACGCGAAAACCAACCGAAGGGAAATTGACGTTCAATTATCGGGCGGATATCGGTGTTGAGGTGGGCGATATCAGCGACTACAACATGATGAACAGCCTGGAAAAGGTGGAGTTTGAACAATTAGCTGGTCGGTATGATCCGCAGGGCCAAAGCGAGAATCCGGCCGCATTGAGCAGCACGTACAACGAACGGAAAAAGAATGCACTACGGGGGCAGAGCTTCAACTGGCTGAAGGTGCCCTTGCAAAACGGATTCTCGACCAACCATTCCGCTTTTTTACAGGGAGGGAATGCCCGATGGCAGTATGCCGCGGGCGGAAATAGGCGTAATCGGGAAGGAGTGATGCGGGGGTCCGGCAAGACAACCTGGGGCGGATGGGCCGATTTAGCTTTTCGGAAAGGGAAATTGGTGGTGTACGGGAAATCGTTTGTAAATGGGTATGATCATTACGATTCGCCGACGAATAAATTTTCGGCCTATGTAAAGCAAAGCCCGTTGTATACCCCGCTGGATACCGGCCGGTTTCTGGACGAAATACCCTTCCGGGATCAGTATGGCTATTATCGCGAACCAAACTATGTGTACGATGCCGGGCTTAACTCATCCATCCGTAATGACTCGTGGTACGTGCAGCAGAATGTGTCGGTAGACTGGGGGCTATCACCTGGATGGACACTGTCAGCACGTATCCAAACAGGCTATCAATCAACGTCAGCTAGGCAGTTTATCTCGCCAAAGGACAGTCGTTTCTTCGAAACTGCAGTGAATCAGCGTGGTAGTTATGAACTGAGTCAGACCCGAAACTTTTCGTATCAAGGTAACATCATGGCAACCTGGGATACCCATATCGTCGAAAAGCACGAGATTACGGTCAATGTTCGAGGCGAAATACAGCAGATTGATGTCAATAACCGAGGGTATATGCTGCGCGGTTTCCCAATGGAGACATCGGGGCACCCCTCCGAGGCTTTTCAGCCGTTACCGGACGGGCGGCCCCGAGCGCCCTCTCCTCCGACGATCAGGCGAGTCAACGGACTGGTAAGTGGCAACTATTCGTTTGAAAAGCGTTACTTTTTGGACGCTACCTTACGGATAGACGGGTCTACCCAATTCGGATCGGCAGAGCGATATGCGGCATTTTGGTCGGCCGGGGTGGGATGGAATGTCCACAACGAGTCCTTTATGGACAATCTTCCGTTTGTCGATTTGCTCCGTCTTCGTGTCAACACGGGGTTGACCGGCAATCAAAGTTTTGGGAGTTTTTTGTCGACTGTCGTATATGAGCCACTGGACCAGTCAAACGAAGGTGCGGGAATTCTGCACGCTTCGCTGGGTAACCCCTTCTTGCGGTGGCAGTCAACGAGGCAGCGCAGCGCTGGCATTGATGTGAACCTATGGGGTGGGCGTGTGGGTATTGCCGGGAATTGGTACGTGAAGTATACCAACCCACTGATTGGGGTAGTAGATATGCCCCCCTCTACCGGCGTATCAGATTATGCAATGAATGTTGGGGCCTTGAAGACGAGAGGAATGGAAGCGCTAGTGCGGTTTTCGCCGATATACAGACCTGCACAATCCATCAGTTGGGCGCTGGGGATTACCTTTTCTAAAAATAGAAGTGTTTACGCTGATTTGGCAAATGAGTTGCTGATGCTCAATGAGGAGATGTTAAATAATCAGTCGCTAAATCAGTACGTCAATGGGAAAGGGCCCGATGATTTGTGGGCAGTACGTTCGCTGGGGATTGAACCGAATACCGGAAGAGAAATATTTTTGACCCAAAATGGTCAGCATACCTTTGATTACAATTTGGCAAATGTGGTGATTGTCGGGAGCGCACGTCCATGGGCGGATGGCGTTATCAGTACGGTGTTTAATTATAAAAGGATCAGCGTGGGCGCCTATTTCCGATATTCGCTGGGGCGGTCTGTCTTGAATGACGCACTTTACCAAAAGGTCGAGAATATTGATTTTGACGGGTTGAGTGCGAATCAGGATGTGCGTGCATTAAACGATCGATGGAAGGAGCCGGGAGACCAAGCGCGGTTCAGAGGCATATCACTACTGGAACACACACCGATATCATCAAGGTTTATACAGCGCGAAAGCCTGTTCTCTGGAGAGAGCATGTCGCTGGGATACACACTTGATGCTGTAAATACGCGGTTTCTTCACGGGTGGGGTATCCAACAGATTAGCGTGATGGCCTATGCCAATAGCTTTTTACGGCTTTCAAATCTGCTGGCGGAACGGGGTACGGAGTACCCTTTTTCGAGAACATATTCGATTAGTTTGGGGTTAATTTTATAGACCATGGCGAGCCGTAAGAATCTATTGATGGGGGTGTTACTGATACTGGGCACAGCTTGTGACGGGTATTTGGATGTAAAGCCCAAAGGACATTATCTGCAGGAACGGGTATTTAGTGATGTCAGTACTATTGAGCTGGCCCAGCGTGGCCTTTATACCGCACTATCAGCCAACGAGCTGTATGGCGGAACACTTACCATGGCAGCGCTGGACGTATTAGGGCAATATTACCAGTATCCGGAGAGCCAACTCGGGCATGATAATGTTTTTCGGAGCCATATCATGTTTGGCATGGGAAACTACGACTACACAGACAGCTATGTGGCCAACACTTTTACGGCCACATGGACGGCAGCATACCGGGTGATCTTGAATATCAACTCGTTTATTGCCGGACTGAAAAAATCGCATGGAATTTTGAGCGAAGCGGAGTATAACCTTTATCTGGGAGAGGCTTATGGCTTACGCGCCTATGTGCATTTTGATTTATTGCGACTATTCGGGCCGGTTTATAGTGAAGAGCCCGATGGGCTGGGAATACCGTATCACGTCGTTCCGACTCCCCGGGTGCAACCCGTTCTTCCGGCGGCGGCTGTTGCCAAACTTGTTTTATCCGATTTGGATTCCGCCGCCTCTTGCCTTACATTGGACCCCCTACGCGAAGCTACGGCGGGGAGTGGTGGTGCGGGGCGTTTTAACTACTATGCCGTGATGGCGTTGTATGCACGGGTTTACCTTTATTTAGGGGCTAGGGAGCAAGCGGCACGTTATGCCACGATTGTATTGGAAGAAAATAAAGGCATATTCGGCTTGTCAGCCGATGGCACGCTCGATGGTGAAGTTATTTTTGGGCTCACCGTAGCTCAACTAGATGCGCAGTATAGGCGTTATTTTGCTCCTACGCTACGGCAAGACCTCCTGTTGTCTCCCGTATTTGACGTATTGGCGGCAATTTATGGCGGCAATTTAATGGACCTGCGGTACCGAAATAATTGGAAATACTACCCGTATGAAGGGCAACGGATAGATGCTTTTCAGAAATATGCGCCGCCCGCCACGGTGGTCCCCATGCTGCGGCTTTCGGAGCTCTATTTTATTATGGCCGAATGTGCTGCTAATGACAATCTCGCATTTGAATATTTGAGACAGGTAGCCCAAAGCCGCAACGAAACCAAACCGGACGCTATTCCACTAGGCGATGCATTGCAAAGTGCCTACAAACGGGAGTTCTGGGGTGAAGGGCAGCTGTTTTTTTATTACAAGCGGATATTTATGAAGGAAATTCCGAGCGGTTCTGGTTCGGGGCAGGTGATAGCTATGGATAAGGAGAAGTATCAGGTACCATTACCTAAAGGAGAAATGATGTATCGATGATTACAAAAATAAAGCTCATAACATGGTTCGCAATTTCGTGCGTGTTAATGGCGTGCAAACAAGATGATTTACGAGTCTACGCGGGAAAAAAGTTTACGGTTATTGGCAAAACATGGACGGACGATGTATCGGGTTATTCGTTCTCGTACACCAACCAAGAGGACCTGACTACAACGGGTGTATCGCTCAATTTAGAAGTGAAATTGATGGGGGCCAAGCTTGCGGATAGTTCGTTGGTTGTGCCCTATTCAGTGGCGTTCGAATCGGATGATTTGGGTCCTGCCGGGCTGCCGGGTCAGCGCTACCAATTGGAAGGTACTTTATCGGGTAAGCAGTTGACGGATACGATTGCTTTGGAGTTCCTCCGGGATAGTGCATTTATGGACTCGGTATATACTGTAAAAGTTTCGCTGGGCACAGCTGCCGAGTACAAAACGGATGTGGAAGGAGCAGAGCGGCTGGGATTTTTTCGCGTTTTGGATATCAGCATCCACGATCGGTTTGAAGAACCATATTGGTGGAAAAATTATGTAGGCTACCTAGGGGCGTTTTCGTCAAAAAAAATAAGAACGCTTTTCGAAGTATTCGGTTGGCAATCATTTCCGTTGTTCCAGACGGATTATTGGCTTAGCAGTCGCCTGAGTCAGGAACCCATGGCGACGGGTATGGAATTCAAAGTCTACCTTGAAGAGAAAGCACGCACTGGTACGCCCATTTATGAACGGGACGGGTCGCTGATGACGGTGGGGACATTGGTTTATGAATCACAGTTATGACACGGTACAAAAAAATAATTTTGAAATCTTGTTGTCTTATTGCGACAGCCTTCCTTGTTTTTGGCTGTCATGATAAGCCGGGCTGGGCCGTTTCGAGACCACTTAATGAGGCAGTTATCAGTGGAATGGATTCCGTTTATCTCATAGGGCCGCAAGACAGATTGTCCATTTTTCCGCAAGTAAGCTTCACGTTGGATACGGGTGTCTCAGATTTAGGGCGCTATGAATATGAATGGATTTTTCTGATTAGACCGAGTTATGGTATCACGTTCGATTATGAAACAATAGGAACCGGTGAATCATTGGTCGATTACGATATTTCACGGATTTCCCGGGGCAGTATGGGGCCCTATGATTTTGTGTACCGGGTACATGATACGTATACCGACACGTTCACCGAATGGCCCTTTCGGGTGGTTATCGCGAATGATTATTACGAAGGCTGGGTTATCCTTAATGAGGTGCTGCAAGGGTCTAGGGTAGATATGTTGAGTTATTCCATACCGAACGATTCATTCGTCTATTTAAAGGATGTCGTTGATTTCTCCAGCCATGGCGCGGTATCCGGCGGCATGCCCATTTTTATTGATCAGGTGTTTGGGTATAATGGACCACTAAATTTGGGAGGGATACTTGTAGGTACCGACAAAGATTTGATTGCCTATGGTTCTGTCGATCTGGTTATTGCTGAAGCTTATTATCAAAGTTACGACGCGTTGAAGACAGTTCCGGATTCGGCCAAAAGTGGCGTCGGTTTCCATGGCGCACTCTATAAGCAGTTTTTGCAGGTAAACGATGCGGTGTATGAATGCGATGAAGGTGCAATGATACAAAGAATGCCGTTCAAACCCATCAGTCTGCGGCTCTCACCCACAGCGGTAATTCAGCAATTCCCCGCCTCTAAATTTGCTGCTATAGATATCAGGAACCCTTATGGAATCACTGTCTTATTTGATGAAGCTGCAGATGAGTTCGTTTGGTACAGTACCGAAATAGGGCATTGCTCCGGCTTGGTAGCAGCGAATAATTTTGATCATCAATTAAAATGGACATTGTTGTATCTGGAGCATTCCCGATATGGCGGTGGGCAGTATACGGCGCTTCTAAAAGAAGACAGTACCGGTACGCTTTACTTTACACGGTTCACAGCTTATGATCAGCTGGAGTTTTCCCAGGTGGATAAGCAGAGCAGCCTGTATATTGCCGACAGGATGGCGTTAGACCCGAACACTGGAGGTTTTTATTTCAGCGTTGACAAAGACGTTTTTACGTATGAAGACGGAGTTGCACAACGTGTGCATGCGTTTGAGGATGAAATTACAATGTTGAAGTTTAACCGATTTGTAATGTTGATCGAATTTGTAACTGGGGCGACAGTCAACAAAGATCGATATCAACAATATGAGAATCATCTTTTAATTGCTACTCACAATCCTGCGCAACCTGAAGATTCAGGAAAATTGTTGCTGTTTGACCTTGAGAGAAAGAGTGTGTCGCAGCAATTTGATGGGTTTTCTAAAATCATTGATGTGACGTATAAAGAGCGTTAGTGAGTTTGCACTCCCGTTGTTGAGATCATTGCGATCACATTTGTAATCGCTGATCTTTCCTGCGAATTATTTGTCGTGCCGCATGGGGTAATTTTGAAACATGGGCCGTATAACAAGTATCAATGATAAGGTAGACTAAGCCCCTAATGTGCGTTTCCCCGGCGTACTGGGGGCTATTTAAACGGGGATTTTTTAATAAAGAGCTGATTGTTAGATTTGAATTCAGCGTGTGGGATGCAGTTGTTAAGGGCGGGTAAGGAGATACCGAGAGGTATTACCATATAGCGCAATTGCGGACTGCCGAATTTGTTTTTTTACTTCTTTTGGATACATTTGAGTGGGTGTAACCGAAACAAGTCTAAATGCATAAACTGGAAATCAAAATTGATTGGGCTGCTTTCGTTGCGGGGGATGAAGGTATTTTTGAACGCGTATATGAATCGTTTTTTGATTCGTTATACAATTACGGGCGGAAATACACAGACGATGAGGAATTAATTGAAGATGCCATCCAGGACTTATTCGTCCGATTCTGGAAGAACCGGGCGAACTTGACGGAGCCACTGTCGTTGCGGAATTACCTTTTTAAAGCATTCCGCAACCACCTGACTGACCGGTTGCGAGTGAGCGGGAAGTATGTGTCGGAAGACGGGATTGAGCGGTTCCATATGGAGGTAGAAATGTCGATCGAACACAAAAAAATCCATGCGGAAGGGGAAGCAATAAGGAATAGAAAACTTCAGCAAGCCATGGAGTTGTTGACAGCAAGGCAACGTGAAGCAATTTTTCTTCGGTTTTATGAGGGGTTATCTTACGAAGAAATAGCGGAAGCGTTGGAAATTAATATTAAAGGAACATATAAATTGATGGCACGCTCAATAGATGCGATGCGTGCAGCTTTGGGTGGAAAGGCGGATATTTTTTTCATTCTCTTTCAGCGGATGGAGAGGTAATATAGCGAGTCATGAAGAAGACAGAAGAGTTTGATGGAGTCACCGTGCATGGGCTTATTGCCGATGATGACTTCATCCAATGGGTGAATAACCCGAATGAAACACTGGATCATCAATGGAAATTGGTATGCGATAGGGATGACGCCAATGCCCGTATTATAGCTGAAGCAAGAGCGTTGGTGAAAGCAGTAAACATACAAGCTGATCTACCGCCCAGGAATGCAAAGGAGCGCGTGTTTGAACGCATCAAATCCGAGATTAAAGAGAACGTTGAAGAACAGCCGGCACTACGGAGCCTGTGGCAGCGTCCATTGTTCCGTGCTGCAGCAGTCGTATTGCTTGTTTCTGTTGTTGGTCTGTGGTTTTATCTTGGTCAAGAACGCACTTTCGTTCCTTTGCCCAATGCGCCATTATCGGTTAACAACGGTGTGATTTATTTAAATGATGGACGTACACTGCCATTCAGTGACTTGGAAGAAGGGGTAGCTTCGGTATTCGGAGCGGCGGTGATTACCATTGAGCCCGGTAACCGGTTGGTGTATCAAGCCACTAATGGCTTAATCGGAACTACTGATGTCTCGGGTTTAAGAACTCCGGCCGGTGCCGTTTGGGAGGTCCAGCTTCCGGATGGGAGCAAGGCATCACTAAATGCACAGTCTTCCCTTCGGTTCGCCTCGGATAATTTCGGGGATCAACGTCGGGTATCACTCGGCGGTGAAGCGTATTTTGAAGTAGCCCATGATGTCGGTAAACCATTTGTCGTGGAGGCGGGTGAAGTTGAAGTGACGGTATTGGGCACTGATTTTATGGTTTCGGGATATGAACCTTCCGAAACGGTAAATGTGGCCCTCGTGGACGGTTCTGTGCAGGTAAAACACGAATTGGGTAATGCCGTAGTTATTACACCGGGGCAGGAGGCACTGTATGACGGGGGCGAGGTAAACCCGTTGGTCTCAAAGGCCAATTTACAGCAAGTGCTAGCCTGGAAAAACGGTTTATTCTCGTTTGAGGACGAGCCTATAAATGATGTGATGCAAGTGTTATGCCGTTGGTATAACGTGGAGATGGCTTTTGAAGGCATGAAGCCCACGAAAGGGATTACTGGTACGATTCCCAGTGACAGTTCGCTGGAAGACGTACTAGCGATACTTACGGACACCGGGATAGATGCTGAGTTGTCCTTGATTGGGGATACCATCGTGGTGAGGGGAAAGTGAGGTAACGCTTACGCCGATATTTTAGATGTCCTTTCTTCTTTGACATTCTGCCGACCCAATCATTCTCTTGGATATGTACCTTTGCGGCCGATGGTTAAAAAGCACGAGTATATGGATTTCCAAGTATATTTAAATATCTTCGAACAGATACTGAAAGATCAAGCCCCCCAGGCTCCTTACGACAACCCCGCCTATTTGGATTATACCAAGCTTAATTGGTCGCGCATGAATCGCTGGCTGAAAAAAGGAGAGCTAAACGAACAGTTGGTGGCTGTGGTAAAAGGGATAGCGCGCCCCCAGCAATGGGTGGTAATCACTGAGCCCTGGTGTGGGGATGCAGCGCATTCCGTGCCCTTTATCCAATTGGCCGCCCAATTGAATCCGTTGATTTCCGTGGAATACGAACTGAGAGACTCCGAACCCTTTCGTATTAACGACTACCTCACCAATGGAAGCAAGTCGATTCCCAAATTGATTGTCAGGGATGATCAGGGGACTGACCTCGCCACCTGGGGGCCCCGTCCGGCGGAATGCCAAGTGCTGTTTGATCGGCTCAAGGCAGAAAACGCCGATTTCGAAACTCAGAAGACCGCCTTACAACATTGGTACAATGCCGATAAAGGGCAATCTGTACAAGCTGAGCTCGAAACAATACTAACCGCCCTGTAACGCAGAGGTCACATTTTCAACCCGATTTCCCGGAGTCGCTCGTCCAAATACTCGCCTGCCGTCACATCCGTATAAGCTTTGGGATGTTCGGTATCGATGCACGATTCGAGCGCCGCAAGGCTCATGTTGGCCTGTGGGTGTAAGAAAAACGGCACGGAAAAACGCGATGTCTTCATTAATTCGCGCGGCGGGTTGACCACACGGTGGGTAGTCGACTTCAGTTTATTGTTGGTGAGCCGTTGCAGCATATCGCCCACATTGACCACGATGTCTTCCCCATGCGCTTTTACCGGATACCATGTACCCTCACGGGTGAGGACTTCCAGTCCGTCGGCGCTGGCACCAATCAATAGCGTAATCAGATTAATATCTTCATGGGCGCCAGCACGCACCGCGTCGGTGGGCAGGCTGTCCGGGTCTTCGATGGGGAAATAGTGGATAGCGCGCAGGATGGAGTTGCCTTGTATGACCCGGGGCTCGAAATAGTCTTCCGCTAACCCCAGGTAAACGGCAATAGCCTTGAGCAATTCACGTCCGGCAGTTTCCAGTCGCCGGAATACTTCGCCAGTCACCTCGTCAAAACGAGGAAGCTCCTTCACGACGGGGTTATCGGCCTGCCCGCGTTGCCAGAACTCTTTCAGGTCGGGCACCCGGGCGTCTTTTGCCTTTTCTTTCCCTTTGGATGTATACCCCCGCTGCCCCGCGAGGCCGGGGATTTCGTACGTCGATTTGGCGGCTTCGGGCAAAGCGAAAAAGGCCTGCACGATCTGGTATAACTCATCGATGAGGGCCTTGTCCATGCCGTGGTTGGCAATGGTGACAAATCCCGTATCGTTGAATGCCTTGCCGATGTGCTGGGAGAACCTGTGGCGTTGCTCCGAAGATCCGTGGGTGTAATCGTGAAGGTCGAGCCTTGGGATATTTATATTCGCCATTTTTATTTTTTAGGGTAAAGGTACAAGTTTTTGTCCCCAAAAAATTTGCTTTCCATAATTATTCCACCTAAATTTGCTATGCATGCATAATAATTTGTGTGACAAATCGGTATGAACGACGACAATACGATAGACTATTACCTGAAGGCCGCGTGGCAGTCGGCAGCAAATAAGTACAACCAGATTGCTTCCCAATTCGGGATTACCCAGGCCACGGGTTATGTGCTGATTAATATTCACAAGGAAGGGACGCCGGTTTCGCAAATTGCCAACCTGCTCGGGGTTAAAACCACGAGTTTGTCGCGCATACTAAACAACCTGGAAGGTTTGGGGTTGATTTATAGGGAGACCAACAGTGCTGATAAGCGCTCGGTAAAGGTCTTCCTGACAGCATTGGGGCAAGAAAAACGGGAGCGGGCCAAAGATGTGGTACGTAAATTCAATGCGTATCTCGACCAGCACCTGTCGGACGAAGAACGGACATCAACTATCCACACGTTGAAGCGCATCAACCAATTGGCCATACAGTATAAATCCGAATGATGAACTGGATACGTTAGACATGAGACAACAGACAATAGACAAGCGAAGAATCACCAAGGTAGCTGTTCTCGGCTCGGGAGTGATGGGTTCGCGTATCGCCTGCCATTTTGCCAATATTGGCGTCGAAGTGTTGCTGCTCGATATCGTTCCCAACGAGCTGTCACCGCAGGAAACGGCCAAAGGGCTTACGCTGGAAAGCAAGACGGTACGCAACCGCATTGTTAACCAGTCGCTGGATAGCGCCATTAAAAGTAATCCCTCGCCTATATTCAGTAAACGCAGTGCGAAGCTGATTACAACCGGTAATTTCGATGACGATTTCGCTGCCATAGCTTCGGTCGATTGGGTCATTGAAGTAGTGGTAGAGCGGTTGGATATCAAAAAACAGGTGTTTGACCGCGTGGAGCAGCACCGTAAAGAAGGAACGTTGGTTACGTCCAATACCTCGGGTATTCCCATCCATTTGATGACAGAAGGGCGCAGCGATGATTTCAAGGCGCATTTCTGCGGCACGCACTTTTTCAATCCACCCCGGTACCTAAGGTTGCTCGAAATCATCCCGACACCCGGTACGAAGCCAGAGGTGGTCGATTTCCTGATGCATTATGGCGACAAGTTCCTGGGCAAAACCACGGTGCTTTGCAAAGATACGCCGGCATTCATCGGGAACCGCATTGGTGTCTATTCCATGTTGGCATTAACCCATTTGGTGGAACAGTTGGGCCTCACGGTGGAAGAAGTGGATAAGTTTACCGGTCCGGCAATGGGCCATCCCAAATCGGCTACCTTCCGCACGGCTGATGTGGTGGGCCTCGATACGCTGGTGAACGTGGCCAACGGGCTGGTGGAAAATGCACCGGATGATGAAGCCAAAGATGTTTTCCATTTGCCGGACTATATCCGGCAAATGGTCGACAAAAAATGGCTGGGTGAAAAGAGTGGCCAAGGTTTCTACAAGAAAATAAAAGACGATAAGGGCAATAGCGTCATCCTGGCGCTCGACCTGAAAACACTGGAATATCGGCAACAGGAAAAGGTGAAGGCGGCGACGTTGGATGCCACGAAGGCGGAGGACGACATCCGCAAGCGGATGACCGTGTACGAGCAGGGCACCGATAAAGCGGGCGCATTTTTCCGCGCCATGCACTATCCGCTATTTGAATACGTCTCCCGGCGGGTGCCGGAGATTACCGATGAATTTTTCCGCATCGACGATGCCATGCGAGCCGGTTTCGGTTGGGAACTGGGTCCGTTTGAAGTATGGGACGCGCTGGGTGTAAAGGAAACTATTGCAAAGATAAAATCGGAAGAAAAGCGCGTGCCCGGCCACAGTGGCGAGGTTGCGCGATGGGTACATGATATGTTGGCCGCTGGTCATGATTCCTTCTACAAGGTAGAAAACGGCGTGCGGCAATATTACGATATCGCAAGCAAAACCTATAAACCTATTCCCGGTACCGAAGGCTTTATCATGCTGGATCATATCCGTGGACAAAAGACGGTCTGGGAAAACACCGGGGTGACCATCACCGACCTTGGCGACGGCATCCTCAACGCGGAATTCCATACCAAGATGAATACCATAGGGGGCGATGTGATCCAGGGGCTGCACAAAGCAATCGACCTCGCGGAAAAGGATTTCCGTGGGCTCGTTGTGGGCAACGATGGCGCCAATTTTTCAGCGGGTGCGAATATCGGGATGATTTTCATGATGGCCGTTGAACAGGATTACGATGAGCTCAATATGGCGGTAAAGACCTTTCAGGATACCGCTATGCGATTGCGCTATTCAGCAATTCCTGTCGTAGCGGCTCCGTTTAACCTTGCATTGGGCGGTGGCTGTGAATTTTCGATGCATGCTGACTTCGTGCAGCTCCATGCTGAAACGTACATGGGGCTGGTGGAATTCGGTGTGGGGGTGATTCCCGGCGGTGGGGGCTCCAAGGAATTCGCGCTCCGTGCATCGGACGAATTTAAGGAGGGACAGATTGTGCAACAAACGTTGCGGGATCGATTCCTCACCATTGGGCAGGCCAAGGTGTCCACCTCGGCCGTAGAGGCTTTCGACCTGGGCTACCTGCAGGCGGGTAAGTACGCCATCAGCATGAACCGCAGCCGGCTGTTGGCCGATGCCAAGGCGAAGGCTGTTGAGCTTGCAGACGCGGGCTATGTCCAACCGGTACGACGTACCGACATTACCGTGCTGGGTAATCAGGGACTGGGCATCGTGTATGCCGGGGCAAATTCGATGCGTGCGGGTAACTACATCTCCGAACATGATCAAAAAATATCAGAAAAATTGGGTTGGGTGATGTGCGGTGGCGACCTATCATCTCCTACAGAGGTGTCCGAGCAATACCTGCTCGATTTGGAACGCGAAGCCTTTCTGTCACTTTGTGGTGAACGGAAAACGCTGGAGCGGATTCAGCACATGTTAACTAAGGGTAAACCATTAAGAAATTAACTATGGAAGCGTACATTATAGCAGGGTATCGAACTGCAGTAGGCAAAGCCCCGCGTGGTGTATTCCGTTTCACGCGGGCAGATGACCTCGCGGCTGATGTTATTAAGCACCTTATGGCTGCGGTTCCCAATTTAGACAAGGAACATATCGATGACGTGATCGTAGGGAATGCCACACCGGAGGCAGAGCAAGGGCTTAACATTGGCCGGATGATTTCGCTGATGGGACTCGACACGGAAAAAGTACCGGGGGTGACGGTAAACCGCTACTGTGCGTCAGGTCTGGAAACTATCGCCACGGCGGTAGCTAAGATCAGATCGGGTATGGCCGATGCAATCATCGCAGGTGGGGTGGAGGTGATGTCCGGCATGCCGTTCGGCGGGTGGAAGCTGGTCCCCAATGCGGAAGTGGCAAAAAAACATCCAGACTGGTACTGGGGGATGGGACTTACTGCGGAAGCCGTGGCCAAAGAATACAAGGTAAGCCGGGAAGACCAGGATGAATTTTCGCTGAAGTCGCACCAGAAAGCCGTGGCCGCCATCGCGAATGGACATCTTAAGGATGGAGTAGTACCAATCACCGTGAAGGAACGCTATTTGGAAGATGGCAAGCGCATCAAAACCCGGGAGTACGTGGTGGATACCGATGAGGGACCGCGGGCGGATACAAGCTTGGAAGCGCTCGCCAAACTGAAGCCGGTCTTTGCGGCGGGTGGTTCGGTTACGGCCGGCAACTCCTCCCAGACATCAGATGGCGCCGCGTTCGTACTGGTGGTATCCGAAAAGAAGATGAAAGAACTGAATGCCGAACCTATCGCAAGGCTCGTGAGCTATGGCGTAGCTGGCGTGCCGCCCCGCATCATGGGCATCGGCCCTATTTTTGCCATTCCGAAAGCATTGAAAATGGCTGCGATGAAATTGGAAGACATGCAGCTCATCGAGCTGAACGAAGCCTTCGCCGCTCAATCTTTGGCGGTTGTCCGCGAGCTCGGCATCAATCCCGATATTTTGAATGTAAATGGCGGTGCGATTGCACTGGGGCACCCGTTGGGCTGCTCAGGGGCCAAACTCTCCGTACAGCTATTCCACGAAATGAAACGTAAGAATCAGCGGTACGGTATGGTGACGATGTGCGTGGGCACCGGACAGGGGGCTGCGGGTATCTTCGAGGTTTTATAATCATAAGGACATCATGGAAGAGACGAAGAAATCAGTGATAAAAGGCGGCGAGTTTGTGATCAAGGAGACGGCTCATCAGGACATATTCATTCCCGAGGAATTTGATGAGGAACAAATCATGATCCGGCAAACGTGCGACGATTTTCTGGAGGCTGAGATTTATCCCAACCTGGAGCGTATTGATGCACAGGAAGAAGGATTGATGGAAAGTCTGCTCGACAAGGCTGGTGAACTGGGGCTACTTGGTGTTTCGGTTCCGGAAGCCTACGGCGGATTCGGAAAGAACTTCAATACCTCCATGTTGGTGGCTGATATCATCGGCGCTGGCCATTCTTTTGCTGTCGCCCTTTCGGCGCATACGGGCATCGGTACGCTGCCCATCCTTTACTATGGCAATGACGCCCAAAAGGAAAAGTATGTGCCCAAGCTGGCTACGGGCGAATGGAAAGCGGCTTATTGCCTCACCGAACCCAATTCGGGATCCGACGCCAATTCGGGGCGTACGAGTGCTAAATTAAACGCGGAGGGAACACATTACCTCATCAACGGGCAAAAGATGTGGATCACCAATGGCGGCTTCGCTGACGTATTCATCGTGTTTGCAAAAATCGCTGATGACAAGAACCTCACCGCGTTTATCGTGGAGCGGGGTTTCGGTGGTATTACTATGAACCCCGAAGAGCACAAACTGGGCATCAAAGGTTCATCTACCCGTCAGTTGTTTTTCAACGACTGCCCCGTGCCCGTCGAAAACATGCTCTCCGAGCGCGAGAATGGGTTCAAAATAGCCGTCAATATCCTCAATGTGGGGCGTATCAAGCTGGGCGCTGCGACGATCGGGTCTTCACGACGGGTAATCAACCAAGCCGTAAATTATGCCAACGAGCGTGTGCAGTTCGGCTTGCCGATTTCGAAATTCGGCGCCATCCGGCATAAGCTAGCCGAGATGGCCGTACGGAATTATGCGGTGGAAAGTGCCGCCTATCGTGCGGGCCAAAACATCGACGATGCCTACGACGCATTGGTAGCGGGGGGCATGGATACGGCAAAAGCCAAATTGAAGGCCACGGAGCAATTTGCCATTGAATGTGCCATATTGAAAGTATGGGGTTCGGAGATGCTCGATTATGTGGTGGATGAAGGTGTACAAGTGTATGGGGGTATGGGCTATTCGGCCGATGCGCCGATGGAACGTGCTTACCGCGACTCGCGCATCAATCGTATTTTTGAGGGTACCAACGAAGTGAACCGCTTACTCATTGTCGATATGCTACTGAAACGCGCCCTCAAAGGCGAGCTCGATCTCATGGGCCCGGCGCAGGCTGTAGCTGCCGAGCTGATGGCCATTCCCGATTTCGGGGAGGCCGACGATGTACCTTTCGTGTACGAAAAGAAACTGCTTGCCAACCTTAAGAAAGCGGGGTTGCTGGTGGCTGGTGCCGCTGTGCAGAAACTTATGATGACCTTGCAGAAGGAGCAGGAAATACTGATGAACATCGCCGATATCATCGGTTATATATATTTAGCTGAATCGACGCTTCTCCGTGCCGAGAAACTGGTGCAGCAAAGGGGAGAAGAAACGGTACAACGGCAGGTAGATATGGCACGTATTTACTTGCACACCTCAATAGATCAGGTATACCTCGCGGGCAAGGAAGCGCTTCATTCCTTCGCCGAAGGCGATGAATTGAAAATGATGCTGGTCGGCATCCGGCGCTTTACCAAGGCCGAACCGTACAACATCAAGGATGCCCGGCAGCGGGTGGCCCAAACATTAATTGAAGCAAATGGCTGGTGTTTCTAATAGACCCACAAACACATGAAACGAAACCGGGGTAAGGAAACTTGCCTCGGTTTTTATATTCGCCTCCCTATATGGTTTGAAAAATCATGCTGGTTTCGTATGTTTGATCGGTGTCGAGTTAATACACACCCACAATCAGGCAGTCCGTGCAAACAGAGGAAACTTTATTAAAAGAATATCGGGAAACCGGCAATTTGAAATTGCTGGGCAAGCTGTATGAGCCGTATATGCCGCTCATATATGGATTGTGCTTTAAGTATTACAAAGACGAGGCAAAGAGCGAAGATGCAGTAATGCAGATTTTCGAGGCGCTCATCAACAAGCTCCGTGCCCACGAAGTAACCAACTTCAAGAGTTGGTTGTATACGTTGGCGCGGAACCATTGCCTGATGGATCTGCGGTCGGCCAATCGTATCCATACCGTCGATATCGACGATCATCTTGTGGAAAGTGACACTTTTTTGCATCAACATCATAGCGGGGAGGGCATTCCAGAGGAACAGCTTACATTGATGGAGTCTTGTTTAGAAACACTCAGTACCGAGCAGCAGACATGTGTCCGGTTGTTTTACCTGGAGCAGAAATGCTATAAGGATGTCGCTGACCTCACCGGTTACGAGCTCAATAAAGTGAAGAGCCATATCCAGAATGGCAAGCGCAATCTGAAAATCTGTATGGAAAAAAATAAACATGAATAATAGTTATCACATTGTACGTATACAGCGATACCTCAACGGCGAACTGAGTACGAATGAGATGTATGAGTTGGAGCGGGAGGCACTTGACGACCCCTTATTGCAAGATGCCATTGATGGTTACCGATTGCAGAAAGATGTCAGTCACCGACAGCTCAGCCTGTTGCAGCAACGACTGGCCGATCGCATTGCAGGGCAGGCAAAAGAACGTAATGCCTTTTTCTTTGGATGGCAGCGCCTTGGCGTGGCAGCCACTGCCTGCGTACTCATGGTGCTCGTATTGGTCTTGTTGTGGATGCGCCACCAGCCGGCACAGCGGTCGGCCGAAAAGGAGGTACATGTGGAACTGGCCACTCCCGAATCGCTGGTTAGGGCCCATGCGGCTGCCGCGGCCGGCCCCGGATTGGATGCCCGTCCGGCCGGTGGGTGGGACGCCTTCAACGTGTATCTTAATGATAAGCTTGCCGGTACCTCCGTAAAGGGAAAAACAACACTAATCTTTGATGTCAATGCGCAGGGGATGCCAGTTAATATTCAGGCAGCCGATGATGCTGATGCCGCCTTGCTCAGCGATATCCGCGGGGTACTGGAGCAGGGGCCTTCGTGGACCGGCAAGAAGGGACAAATAGAGATTACATTGGAATAATTGCAGACATTGCACCTGCTTCATTATTCTTCCCAGCGGATTTTTTCAACGAGCGGCCTGCGATTTGCTGTTCGGGCTGGCTCATTGTGATACCCCATGTAAAAGAAACCAAGGCATTCTTCGTTCGGTGCCAGCGCTAAGAAATCACCGATGTGTTTGATGGTACCCGGACTGCTCCAGTATCCGCCGATACCTGCTGCTGATGCGGCCAGCCAGAGATTCTGTACCGCACATGCGGTCGCAGCAAGTTCTTCCCATTGTGGCACCGCACTGCTGTATGATGCCACAATTGCCACGACCGCTCCCGACCGCAGCACCTTGTCGCGTGTACTCTCGAACTTTTTCTGAAGGAATTGCTCCGGCGGGGTATGCGCTTTGTAAAGTGTAGCCAGTTGGTCTGCCAGTCGCTCCAAGCCCCCTTCACGGAACACGACAAACCGCCAAGGCTGGGTAAGTTTATGTGTCGGTGCGGCGTCGGCGCAGTCCAAAAGCTCGGTTAGCAATTCTTTGGGGATAGCCTGCGAGGTGTAGCTCGCCGGAAAAATTGCCCGGCGATGGTTGATAACCTGTTTGATGGTCTCGAAATGAGTTGATGACATGTGATTGAATTATGACTTACGATCTAATGCCGGCTTCCGGCTATTTCAACGATATGCAAAATGGTTCGAACAGCCTTTTCCATATCCTGTACGGATACCCATTCCTCTTTTCCGTGGAAGGCATGGCCTCCGGCGAAAATGTTGGGGCAGGGCAGGCCCATGAACGACAACCGTGAACCATCCGTTCCGCCGCGGATGCTCCGACGGATAGGCTCCATGCCTGCACGTCGGATGGCTTCCAGGCCGATTTCCATGATTTGTGGGTAGCCGTCGAGCACCTGTTTCATATTGCGGTACTGTTCCGTTACGGTAAACCGGTAGTTGCAACCGGTATGCCGGGATACCACGGCGTTGACGATTCCTTCCAGTTCCTGCTCATGGCGATGGAGGTTCCCGTCATCGAAATCGCGGACAATAAACTCGATGGTGGCTTGTTCTACCCCCCCTTTGATGGATACCGGATGCACAAAGCCTTCGCGCTTGGTGGTCGTCTCGGGCGAGAGCCGGTCTTTGGGTAGTGCTTCAATGACGCTGGCGGCGATTTTAAGCGCACTTTGCAGCTTGCCCCGCGCAAAGCCGGGGTGTACACTAATGCCATCAATGGTCACGGTTACGCCATCAGCAGAGAACGTTTCATCTTCAATGGATCCTGCTGTCTCACCATCCATGGTATAAGCGAAATCGGCACCTAGTTTGGCTAAATCCACTTTGTCCACGCCGCGGCCGATCTCTTCATCTGGCGTAAATAGGATTTTGATAGTACCGTGTTTGATTTCAGGGTGCGCCATTAACAGTTCGGCGGCAGCCATGATTTCCGCTACGCCGGCCTTATCGTCGGCACCTAGCAAAGTAGTACCACTGGCGGTGATGATATCGTTGCCCAGCTGGTTTGCCAGGTCGGGGTGATCAGTGGGTTTGATGACCACGGTTGGATCATCTGGCAATACGATATCGCCTCCGTTATAATTACGGTGCACGACAGGCTTCACGCCCGTTCCCGAACAATCAGGTGCCGTGTCCATGTGGGAGCAGAAGCAGATGACCGGTACAGCCTTGTCAATGTTAGCCGGGATAGTGGCATAAACATAGCCATGCTCGTCGAGGTGGGCATCGGAGATGCCGATGGCTAGCAGTTCATCGACAAGTATTCGGCCGAGGTTTTTCTGTTTCTCGGTAGAGGGGCAGCTTGCGGATGTCGGGTCGGATTGGGTATCTAGCTGTACGTAGCAGATGAAGCGCTCCGCGGCACTGGATGTGGGTAAGTTGTTTATTGGAGAATCATTCATGGTAGCGCCAAAGATAGGAAATATTGGCTAGGTGAATCAATTTCAGATAATAACCTACGGTCGGGTCATATTGATGGATATTCTAGTTTATTGTTGAGTCCTACAGCATTTTAATTGTGCCGAATTCGGTACAATTGCCCCCCACCTCCTCAAAGTGTTCCAAATGAGAAAAGCAAATAAAAGTGAGCCATTTTGCAGGATACCCCGAAAATCTTTTTGGCACACTTTTATCTTGGAATGCAGCTTGGTTGTATTAAAAACATCGATTTTTGCGTTTTTCGCAAAGAGCTTACCTAGGTAAAATCGAAATTTCCCTGGGTAAAATTGGAATTTACCATGGTAAAATTGGAATCTACCACTGTAAAATCAAAATTTACCTAGGTCGGATTGGAGTCTACTACGGTGAAATCGAAACTTCCCTAGGTCGGACTGGAATCTACCACTGCAAAATCAAAATTTATCTACGTCAGATCGGAGTCTACCCCGGTGAAATCGAAACTTCCCTAGGTCGAATCGGAATCTACCACGTTGGAATTGAAACCTACCTAGGTCGGATTGGAGTCTACCAGGGTAAAATCAGAATTCACCTAGGCGAAATCTGACAGGACCGAGGTAAAATTAAAATATACCGAGGTAAAATCGGAATGGGCCACGGTAAAATCCGAAGGAACCAAGGGAAGATCAAAAACCACCATGATAAAATCGAAACGTACCATGATCAAACTCAAACCAACCGCAGCCTAACCCAATTTTACCACGTCTCTCAACGATACCTATCCCATCTCATCGGCACTCGGCCCATAGCTGCCCGGTATCGGTATATCCAGCAAACGTAGGAAGACACCCAGTTGTGCGCGATGGTGTATCGTTTGGGCAAATGCATGGCGCACCATACCATACTTGTTAGTATCGAGGTACACCACGTCACCACCCCGCATCGTCCAGGGCTTGTCCAGCAAGTTTTCGGGAAGGCGCTCCAGTGCCGACTTGCCCATTTGGTACGATTTTTCAAACAGCGCCAACAGGTCGGCATTGCTATCAATTGGTGCTGGTGTGTAATTCCCTTCGTTGAAATCCAGTACATCCTGATCAACTGCGATTGCGTACCAGGATGGGATTTCGGCGATATGCGTAGCCAATTGTTTTAAGGTCATGCTTTTGGGGTGTGGTGACCAGTCAAACCGATCTTCCGGTACCAGCGCCAGCATTTTCCGGGTGGTTGCCGCTTCGCTTTCAAATTCTGCTAATAGTTCTTTAATGATGTCCATGATTGCTTTAATTTATATCGTTTAATTAATAACAAAGGTAGCATGACTATTGACAGCCCTATGGCAGGAAAGGCGAAAATTACTTTGATATGGGTACCGTTGTCTCGAAATGTCCTACGCCTATTTCGACCGATTGAAATCAAGGACAAGTAGTTCGCCGGGTAACCCATCAAAATCCCGGAAGGTTTTCGAGACGAACCCGTTGTTTGTCAAAATCTTTCTCGACGGGATGTTGTCGGGATCGATGATGGCAAAGAGCCGGTCCAGTTCCGGTAGCCTCAGTGCGCGATCGATCAATTGTTTGACTACACGGCTCCCGATGCCCTGGCCCCAATATTCCGGAAGGAGGATGTAGCCCACCTCCGCTTCGTTGCTATCCGCTTGCTCGACCTCTAGTTTGGCCAAACCAATGAAGGCGCCCGATGCCGCCTCGGTAATTTTGTAATAGCCATAATTTTCCGCTATCGAATTGCGAGATAGCCGATTTTCATAATCTTCCTTTGCCTCGTCCTTTTGCAATGCTCGCTCGGTAATCTTCGCCATTACCTGGGCATTGCCTACCAGCAGGAAATAGTCTTCGAAATCGCGGGGCTCGAATTTTCGGAATGTTAGCACGGTTATCTTCATCCCACAAAAATAGGCCGTTTTTCTTATCTTTGTTACCCCGGTGAAACAATCCGCGTCTCGCTTGGTTTCTTAAAAGTCCGTATTGCATGAAATTCAAACTCACATCCGAATATACACCCACGGGCGACCAGCCCGAAGCTATCCGTCAACTGGTCGACGGTGTCAATGCAGGTGAAACTTACCAGACCCTGCTTGGCGTCACCGGATCGGGAAAGACGTTTACCGTAGCCAACGTCATCCAGCAAACCCAGCGGCCAACCCTCATATTGAGCCACAATAAAACGCTGGCAGCACAACTATACGGTGAGTTCAAACAGTTTTTCCCAGAAAATGCGGTCAATTACTTCGTTTCCTATTACGATTATTACCAGCCGGAAGCGTACATCGCTTCATCCAACACATATATAGAGAAGGACCTCGCTATCAATGATGAAATTGAGAAACTTCGCCTGCGCACCACATCATCGCTAATGTCAGGCCGGCGCGATGTCATTGTAGTCTCATCTGTGTCGTGTATTTATGGTATGGGCAATCCCGAGGACTTTTCGCGCTCGGTATTCCGGTTTGCCGTAGGCACCGTCATCAGCCGGAACGCCTTTCTCCACCGGTTGGTAGAAATACTATATTCACGCACGACCACGGATTTCAAACGGGGTACCTTCCGCGTGAAAGGCGATACGGTCGATATCTTCCCCGCCTACATGGATGAGGCATACCGTGTTTCTTTTTTTGGCGACGAAATCGACGAGCTTAGCGTGATTGACCCCATTTCGGGCAAAACACTGGAAAAAATGGAAGACATGGCGCTGTTTCCGGCAAACCTATTCGTTACGCCGAAGGAAAAATTCACCCAGTCGTTATGGGGTATAGGCGAGGAACTGGAACTGCGTAAGGAACAGCTTTTGCTCGATGGGAAACCGCTGGAAGCCAAGCGACTCGAAGAGCGGGTTAACTATGACCTGGAGATGATGCGCGAATTGGGTTATTGCAGTGGTATCGAGAACTATTCGCGCTTCTTCGATGGGCGACAGCCCGGCATGCGCCCCTTCTGCCTGCTGGATTATTTTCCTGACGACTACCTTACCGTTATCGATGAAAGCCACGTTACGATTCCGCAAATCCGGGCGATGTACGGCGGGGACCGTTCGCGCAAGCTATCGTTGGTAGAATACGGGTTCCGCCTTCCCGCGGCACTTGATAACCGTCCGCTGAATTTTCCCGAGTTCGAGTCGGTTGTCGGACAGACCATCTATGTAAGTGCGACGCCGGGCGACTATGAATTGCAACAGACAGAAGGTGTAGTGGTCGAGCAGGTGATCCGGCCTACGGGATTGCTGGACCCGATGATCGAAATACGCCCGGTCATCAATCAGGTGGACGACTTGCTGGACGAAGTGGAGCGGGTAACCAAAGAGGGTGGCAGAATATTGGTAACCACACTCACCAAGCGCATGTCTGAGGAACTCACGAAGTATATGGCCAAGTTGGGTATCCGCGTGCGGTACATCCATTCGGAAATCAAAACGCTGGAACGGGTGGAGATTTTACGTGGATTGCGGTTAGGCGAATTTGACGTGTTGGTGGGTATCAACTTGCTACGTGAGGGGCTGGATTTACCTGAAGTAACGTTGGTTGCCATTCTGGATGCGGATAAAGAAGGATTCCTAAGGTCGGAGCGGTCGCTTATCCAAACCATTGGTCGGGCCGCCCGTAATGACAAGGGTCGTGTAATCATGTATGCCGATACGATAACGCAGAGCATGCGAATTACGATTGATGAAACCAACCGGCGCCGTGATAAGCAAATCCAGTATAATGAAGAACACGGTATAACGCCCCGCACGGTGGGCAAATCGCGGGAAGCTATTCTGGAGCAGACATCGGTTGCCGATTTCAAGGGCGGCGAAGCGAAGATTTACGTGGAGCCAGAGCCGACGAGCAGCATCGCTGCCGACCCGCTGGTGCAATACATGAGCAAACCCCAGTTGCAGCAAGCCATCGATAAAGTACGCAAAGACATGAACAGGGCAGCGAAGGACATGGAGTTCTTGCAGGCGGCCAAGCTACGCGACGAACTGTTCGCGCTGGAGAAAACCTACACGGACTTGTTCGGTGAACAGTAACAACCGATACGGAATCAGTTAAACCGTTCGGGGTCGAACAACTGGATACCAGCGGATGGCTGCTCTTGCCGGGCGACTTCCGATACGATTTTACCGGCCGCTGGCCCGAGGCTAAGGCCCATCATACCCATTCCGCCCGCAACAATCAGATTGGAGATCGACTTCGATCGACCGAGATAGGGAAGCCCATCCGGTGAACACGGCCGGAATCCATGCCAAATGGTCTTTTCCTCAGGCATGGGCAACTTGTATCCGGAATAATACTGCGGTATGGCGTTCACAATGCCCTCTATCCGTTTTTTATTGATGCGGTGGTTGATCGGTGCGAGTTCCATGGTTCCCCCGATACGTACCTGGCCACCCATAGGCGTCAGGGCCACGCGTGCTTCGATCAATAACGCCGGATGCTTCACCTTACCTTCAAATGCAGACGTCATAAAAGAATAACCCTTACCCGGCATCATTGGGATGGTAATTCCTGCTTTTTTTGCCAATTGACCCAACCAAGCGCCGCCGGTAAGCACAATGGTATCCGCAGTATATTCACTATTGCTGGTAATCACCTTCGTTATTTTGCCACCGTTACGCACAAAGTCGGTCACTTCCGCATGAGGGATAAGTGCAACACCCAACTGGTTAAGTTGCTTGAGTAGGAGTGCCATCAATGCCGGTGGGTAGAGGTGGCCATCGCTTAGAAAATGGGTCGCACCAAAGACATCCAACTTTACATCAGGTTCAACGGTCTGCATTTGCTCGCGGCTCAACACGTCTACCTTAAGGCCTAATGTTGCGGCCTTTTCGGCCAAGTGAACTTCTTCTTCAAATGCTTTTTCTGTCTTGCAGAGCATGAGGATACCACGGTGTTCGAGGCCAAAATCGTTGCCCAGTTCAGCGGCGAGGTCGTCATAGAGGTCCCTGCTGAGGTTGTTCAGTGCGAGGATATGCGGCGCCGATCGCGTTACGTGTTTTTCATTGGCATGGCCCATGAATTTCAATCCCCAGGAGATCATCGTCAGGCTGGGGGAAGGCTTCAGAAGAAAGGGGCTTCGGCTATCGAATAGCCATTTGACGCCTTGCGTTACGATGCCCGGTGCTGCCAGTGGCGTGAAATGACTCGGTACAATCATCCCAGCGTTGCCGTAGGAGCAGTTATCGGTAAAGTCATCGCGGTCCAAAACGGTAACGTTCCAGCCATCTTTGGCCAGATAGTAGGCAGCGGTGAGTCCAACGACACCACCGCCAACAATGAGGACGCTTCCTTTTGAAGCGTCGCTGTTGGATTGATTATCTGTGATCATTCCTTATGAATGCAGGTTAAGAAACTAACGACTATTGGATATGTAGATTCCGAAGATGACCCAAAATTAAATCACCTGAAAGCCATGTGCATAGGGGTCATCATCATCGATGATGATGGTATTGTAGCCGGTCACGATAGCCCAGCCCTCAATACCCGGCACGATGGCCGGTTTTCCGGCACCGAAAGCGTTGGGTACCTCGTTTTCGATGGTCCCGACGAATTTGGAACCAATGATACTCTCGTGGACGAATTTATCACCTGCTTTGAGTTTGCCTTTCGCGTGCCACTGTGCCATCCGTGCGGAGGTCCCGGTACCGCAGGGCGATCGGTCAATCGCCTTATCACCGTAAAATACCGCATTTCTAGCCGTAGACGTCGGGTCGAGTGTCGCTCCCGTCCATTGAATATGGCTCAATCCGTTGATGTTTTTATCTTCCGGATGGACGAACGTATATTGGTCGTTCAGGCGGGTGCGCAGTGTCCGGCTCCAACTGATCAGTTGGTCGGCAGAATGATGTTCCAGCCCTTGAAAGTTCGCTTGCGGATCGATAATAGCATAAAAATTACCCCCATACGCCACATCTACGGTTAGCGTGCCTAAATCAGGACATTCGACCGTAAGCCCTTCGGCGGCCAAAAAAGATTTCACGTTGGTGAGTTTCACCGACTTGACTTTTTTCCCCTCCTGTACGTATTCAATTAACACCAAACCAGCAGGTGTTTCCAATCGCAGCTTACCGGGTGTTTTGGGAATAATCAGTCCTTCTTCAATGGCAATGGTCACGGTGCCGATGGTGCCGTGACCGCACATGGGCAAACAACCGCTGGTTTCGATGTACAAGACACCCGTGTCGTTCGCCGGATCGACCGGCGGATACAGGATACTACCGCTCATCATATCGTGCCCACGTGGCTCGAACATCAAGCCTTTCCGTATCCAATCGTATTGCGAAAGAAAATGGAGCCTTCGCTCCATCATACTATTGCCCGTTAATTGCGGCCCCCCGCCTGCGACTAGTCGAACCGGGTTGCCGCATGTATGGGCATCAATACAGAAAAAAGTTTTTCTCATCCAATTAAATTACTTCTTTGGTTAATTCGCCATTCACTGTACGCCAGATACCCAGCGGATTGGCATTTTTCAACTCGTTTGGCAGTATTTCATCGGGCCAGTTCTGGTAGCTGACCGGCCGAGCGAAACGTTTGATTGCATCGGGCCCTACCGAAGTAAATCGGTTGTCTGTTGATGCCGGATACGGACCGCCGTGCTGCATAGCACCGCATACTTCTACACCAGTTGGGAAGCCATTGAATAGCAACCGACCACTTTTATCGGCTAGTGCAGAAATCAATGCCTCGTGTTGATTCAGTTCCGCGGGTTCAGCCAATACTGTCGCTGTAAGTTGTCCATCAAGTTGGTTAGCTACAGCCAATGCTTCTTCCTGGCTATCATAGGTTATCACCAGTCCAAACGGGCCGAATACTTCCTCTCCCAATTTTGGATTGGCCAGAAATGTCTGTGCCGAAACAGTGGCTATGGTAGCATTACCGTGAGTTTCGGGCGTTTTCTCATCTACAGCCACCAAAACGTCTACCCCCGATTGGCTGAGTAATTCGGCCTTATTCTTATGGTAAGATGCTGCGATACCCTGGTGTAACATTTGTGCCGGAGCAACCTGATAAACCTGCGTTTTTAATGCATTGAGGAAACGAGGTAGATCCGCATTGTTTGGTGCCACGAATACACCGGGATTGGTACAGAACTGACCTACGCCCATGGTAAGCGAACCGGCATACTGTCCTGCAATTTCTTCGGCGGCATTTGCCAACCGTTGCTGAAGCAGGAAGACGGGGTTTACGCTACCCATTTCGGCAAATACAGGAATCGGTTCCGGTCGTTGGCTGGCGATGTCAAACAACGCACGACCTCCATAAAGCGATCCGGTAAAACCAACTGCTTTAACGAATGGGTGCTTAACTAAGTGTTGTCCACCTACAGCTCCGTCGGTAGCAATAGCTGCAAATAAACCGCTTGGCATGCCAGTTTTCTCTATTGCCCGTTCAATAGCTCCCGCCATGATTTCGGAAGTTTTAGGGTGTCCCGAATGGCTTTTAAAGATTACTGAACAGCCTGCGGCGATCGCAGAAGCTGTATCGCCGCCGGCTGTAGAAAATGCAAAAGGGAAGTTACTTGCGCCAAACACGACCACAATGCCCACACCCACATAGGTTTTGCGGATGTCAGGTTTGGGGGGTGTCCGATCCGGATTGGAGGTGTCAATCTGTACCGGCAGCACATTGCTGTTGGTCAAAGCATCAGCATAACATCGCCATTGGAAAGCTGTACGCGCCTTCTCGCCTATCAGGCGTGCCTCAGGGAGGCTTGTCTCTGACTGCGCTGTCGTGATCAACGTTGAATCCAGGGCTTCAATTTCATCAGCAACGGCGTGCATAAATGCTGCCCGCTGCTGAGTATTATACTTTCTGAAGCTTAAAAACGCTTCCTGTGCACGAATCACATACTGATCGATTTCCTGAATGGGGATGTTTTTGCTCATGATACTTGTTCAGTTTTATATATTACGCGGTAAATTTAAGTAATCTGGCAATACTGGACGAGTATTAATGGCATCTTTTATGATTTTTTGCACCCGAGCAAGTTCTTCACCCTCCAATGGCAGGCGCGGAGCGCGCACATATTCGTTGCTTAGTCCCTCTGCTGTTGCTGCCAATTTGATGTATTGTACCAACCGGGGGTGGATGTCAAGTTCCAATAATGGCATAAACCAACGATAGATTGCCAGTGCCTCATCCAAACGGCCAGCTTCGGCCAACCGATAGATAGCGACAGTTTCGCGTGGGAACGCATCAACCAGACCTGCTACGGAACCGTGGGCACCTGCCAATTGGCTTTCAAGTGCGATGGTATCTACGCCACCCAATATCTTGAACCGGTCGCCAAAGCGGTTGATCATCCGTGTGATGTTGGTCAGATCGCGCGTGGACTCTTTCACGGCATTGATATTTGGACAAGCTTCAAGTTGTTCAAACATTGCCACGGTTACGTGGATGGCATAGTCTACCGGGTTATTGTAGATCATGATGGGCAAACTGGTTGCGGCGGCTACCGCTTTGAAGTATTCCACTACTTCCCGATCAGATGCTTTATAACGCATGGGAGGGAGAAGCATCAAACCGTCTGCACCGAGCCGCTCAGCCTCTTTTGCTTCATTTACTGCATCCACTGTCGTTTGCTCAGCGATGTTAAGAATTACACGGATATGCTCCGGAAGGTGCTTTCTTGCAAATACCAGCAAGTCGTGTTTCTCTTGCGTGCTCAGTGTGCTCACCTCTCCAAGTGAACCGGCGATAACAACACCTGCGATACCCGCATCAACCTGTGCAAGGAAGTTCTTTTTGAACATGTCATAATCAATCGCACCATCGGCGGTGAAAGGCGTCAGTAATGCAGGGTAAACCCCATGCCAAAGTTCAGTTTTGCTCATGTCTTTGTTTTATGTTTTAAAAATTTAATGATAGGCTATGATGCCGTTTGTTTTCTCACTAGTGGATAGGCCGCGTAAGGCTGCACCCAAATGACTGGCACAAATATATAGGTAACCGAGAGGCTAAACCACCCGCTAATTAATCAATGCTACGCATATATTAACAAGCAGGCTTATTTCATGTTACTGAGGTATTTGGATAAGTATTCTTTCGGCGATGTGCCTGCTATGCTCTTGAATACCCGGTTGAAATTAGTGATGCTATTGAACCCGCAATTGTATGCAACGGTGGCGATGCTGTCGTATTCCCCTGAGGTTAGTCTTTTGCAGGCCTGGTTGATACGCATCTCGTTGAGGAATGTTACAAAAGTAACGCCCGTGTGTTTTTTGAAATACCTGCAGAAAGCCTGCGGTGTAAGGTGGGCTTCTGCGGCGACTTCCTCCAATGTTAGTGCATTTTGGTAACGTTGCAGGACGTAATTATAGATATTACCCATGCGCATCCCCTCCCCGTCAGTAATCGGCTCCCTGCTGAACGTTGACAGGTGCCTCGGCTTGGGGCTCATGCGGCAAAAGGAGCGTAGCAGATGCAGGAAGTGTAGCATCTGGTCCATATCGTTTGATTCCTTGAGTTTGCGGATGTGCTTGGAAACCGATTGGAAATGTGTTTCAGGGAGTTTGAATCCGCCCTTATACTCTTTGATAAACGCATTCAATTGGCTTAGCTCAGGCAATTGTAGGAAATTGGCGAGGTGACCATTCGGATCGTAAAACACAGAAATGGTATGGATGCCCTCTTCGGCCGATTGGCGGCTACCCTTGAACACGTGGGATTGGTGTGGTGCTATCATAAAGATGTCATCGGGCCGGAATGAATGCATGGTGTTCTCCGCAATCAACGTGCCTTCTCCTTTGAGGATCCAAATTAATTGCGCCTCTTTGTGTCGATGCAAATGCGGGTAAAAATGTGGGAGGTGGTCTTCCTGTACGGTGACAGTCTTGTCGGGCGTAACGGGTACGGTAAATTGAAGTGTCCTCATAACAGTATACAATTAAAACCAAACATAAATGTACAGATATTAACCTAATATTTCCAAATATTTAAATAAAGTTGTTAAAATACGGTCAATGACGGATAATAACTGGACACTTTAACGCGTAGTTTCGGGTAGGTACTACCGTCCGGCACGAATCTTTTTTATTTTTTTAACCGAAACCCGTTGGAAGTGTTAACTTTGTTTTCAAATTAACTAATTGTTTCGGCCAACCAATAGATCATTTTGATTGAATAAGACACCTACCCGGTTTCGCGTTTCTTTGTAATACACCAATATGACGCTAATGGTCAGCCTTATTTCCTGCTTATGGATTTGGTTACGGTAATTATACCCGTTTTCAATTATGGCTTTTGCTTGCCTGAGACCCTCGGTTCACTGCAGGCGCAGACACATACCCGTTGGGAGGCGCTTGTTGTCGACGATGGCTCTACGGATGACACTCAGGTTGTTGTTAAACAACTTGCCGAACATGATGGGCGAATAAAATATCACTATCAGTATCGGCGAGGAGTGTCCGCCGCAAGAAACCTGGGAATACAATTGGCTGTAGGAGAGTATTTGCTGTTTCTGGATGGCGATGATTTGATTACACCTAACAAACTACTCGAACATGTATCGTTGATGAAGCGTGAAGAAGGGGTGGACATGTCTTATTCGGATGTTTATTACTTTCGTAATGGGGATACTACTAAGTTGTTTTTTAGTAGGCTGGGCAACCGGAAGTGGACCATGAAGGTAAATGGTCGGGGATTTGAAATAATAAGCCAGTTTGTGTCCAAAAATCGATTCACAACACATTGTCCAATAATCCGAACACAATTTCTAAAAGAAAATAAACTTCGATTTGACGAGTCGCTGTGCTTTAAAGAAGACTGGGACTTTTGGCTTAGGTGTATGCTTAGTGGTGCCGAGATCTATTATTTAGCCAATCCTGCTGTTTACTCACTGGTTCGCGTGCATGCGGCAAGCGTAAGCCAGAAGTCTATAAAAATGGACATCGCAACCGTACGGATACGTGAGTCTATCGAACGGTACATTCACTCAAATATACAATTAACACCCGACCAAAAGGCGTGTCTGTTAAAGATTAACCATACAAAAAAGCGGGCGCCCCTAAAGAAAAGGATCTATTATAACCTGCATTCTTTTGGCAATCTACGCGAAATCTACCGCTCGGAGCCACCGACCGATTTTTTTATTTGTTTTGTAAAAGCATTGAATGAGAAAAGAAAAGATTTCTTTTGACGCTTAACGCAGTTGTATCCGTATACACCCAAAGTGGGCAATCTGTCATCATCTCGCTTCAGATAGACGTTTTCTTTTAGTGTCGGAGTAGCACAAACGTCAAAATTCTCGTTATGGTTTGGAAGTCCGGCGAAAAGCTGGCAAGTTAATTGAAGTAAATTAGTTGTCGAAGCGCACTACTTATTGATATAATTACGAGGTACATGACGGTATATAATGGGAAGAGAATTATTTTAGGAGCTCCAACCGCTTATGGTTTTTCTGAAATTATTGAGCAGGAGTTGAAGTATCAGGGTTTCGAGGTGTTTAATATATCAGTATCGGGCGGTCATTTCAAATACAGAAGCGTATTCGAACGATTGAATGCTTATTTGCATAAAAACTTTCTAGGCCAGCCAGACTATAAAACCTATCTGAAATTCAAGCGTGTGGAGGGTGAGATGCTGGACCGCTTGGCCGAAATACCCCGTGTGGATTATGCGCTGCTAATTCGTCCCGATCAATATTCAGAGGACATCATCAATATGGTGGGTCTCAAGGCGGATAAAACCGTGGGTTACCAATGGGATGGCTTGAGTCGGTTTCCTGCGGTATACAATCGGATTGACCTTTTTGACCGGTTTTTTGTTTTTGACCCAAAGGATGCTATTCACACTTCTGCCCAACCAATTACAAACTTTTACACTAATTCGTTTCATGTCGGCTACAGCAAGACGCATGCATCTGATGTGTATTACGTAGGTACTTACATGAAACGGCGTGCTCCACAGTTAGAGGAAATCATTACAACGTTGCAGGCGTGTGGTCTTTCGGTTAAGTATCATATTTGCAAATCCAGGAAACGGAAGCCATGTTTTAAATTTTTAGATACCACCCCCAATGATTTAACCTATCATGAAAATCTTCGGTACGCGTTCAACAGTAAGATTTTGCTTGATGTTCCTACTGTGCAGCACAACGGATTGTCTTTCCGGGTGTTTGAAGCAATTGGTTTTAATAAAAAGCTGATTACCACCAACCAGGAAATTCAGCAATATGATTTCTATCACCCTAATAACGTGTTGGTTTGGGATGGACAAGCGGCTGAAAAACTCCAGGTTTTTTTAAATGCGCCCTATGTTAAACTAAATCCATATATCAAAGAAAAATACAGCTTTAATCACTGGATAAGCTATTTGTTCGAAGGTCGTCAAGTTGAACAGGAGACCATTCCACGTATTAACCTGGAACCCGAATTGATTTTCTGACTGTATCCTGGTTGGGCCATTTATAAATTGAGACCCGATAAATGCGAGCAAATAAAATTACGCGATGGATTGACGAGCAGAATCGTGGGGCAAGCCTTTTCATTGCCCGTAAATATTATAGAAGCAAGGCACTGGGTAAATTGTCGCCGCTCCTGAAGCCGTCGTTTCAATTTGCACTTGTTAAACGTTTTTTTCTCATTCTGCTTAGTTTATTCCGATTTAATGGCGCACTGTTCGTTCCTTATAGGGGGCTCGGATTTTCAGAGTTCATTAAACGACTGCTTGGGGTGAGCAAATTTGAGGTCCTCGGGCTGTTACCGGAGCCGGTTTCGTTCGAAGCATTTTCGCTTCCTCACTGGGATACCCCAAAGGTGAGTATCATTATTTGTGTACACAACCACATTGGGTTTACGTATAATTGCCTGCTATCGATTTTGGAGAATACGCAGGGGTCGAGTTATGAGGCTATTGTTGTCAACGATTTTTCCAGCGACGAAACCAAAGATGTACTGGAAACCATCGGAAATATATGTGTTGTTGAAAATGAAACGAATCTCGGCTTCTTGAAATCATGTAACAAGGCGTTGGCTTATTGCAAAGGAGAATATGTCTGTTTTTTGAATAATGACGTGCAGGTGCAAACGGGATGGTTAGAGAATTTATTGGCTCCTTTTGATCGATTTAGGGATGTAGGGTTGGTGGGCGCCAAGTTAATCTATCCCTTTGGTCTTCTCCAGGAGGCTGGGGGGATTGTAAACTATAAAGGTGAACCGGGGAACTATGGTAAGTTCAGGGATCCACAGGATATCTTCTATAATTACCTGAGAGAGGCTGATTATTGTTCGGGGGCTTGTTTGTTAGCCCTTAAAGCCGATCTGATCACGTTAGGTGGTTTTGATGAAACATTTGCACCTGCCTATTATGAAGATACCGATCTGGCTTTTCGGATGCGGTATCAGTTGAATAAAAAAGTCTACTACCAACCGTTGGCACAGGTTATTCATTTTGAAGGTATAAGTTCGGGAAAGGTCTCAGATGGAAAAAACGTGAAAAGTTATCAAGTTGTCAATGCTGAAAAGTTTCAGGCAAGATGGAAGCATATCTTTCAACAATTTCCGCGAACGACCGATTCCGCTGTCATTGCCCGGAAATTTGTGGTTGAAGATAAATACATCCTAATTGTTGAGCCACAGCTGCCGACCTACGATCAGGATTCCGGGTCGCGCCGCATGTTTGAGCTTATCAAGCTGTTGCAGCAATTGGATTATGGTGTCATTTTTTCTGCCGAGAAGCATACGCAACGAGAACCATATTATTCTACGTTGGTTAACATGGGGGTTTGGGTGCTTAATAAGCCCCATTTCCAGAAATCATCCAAATCGGTTATAAAACGTGTTATTCCCTTGCTGAATGCAGCTTTGGTTTGCCGTCCAGGCATGAACCGTAAATACGGGCGATACCTCAAAAAGTCCGGCGTTCGCTGGATTAACGATACGGTCGATATTCACTTTGTGAGAGAAGAAAGAGCACTCCAACTCGGCTATATAGACGCTAAAAAGAAAGGAAAGGTAGCCCGCCGGAAAAAAAGGGAATTGGCGCTTATGCGCGAAGCCGATGCCGTATTTGTGGTTACCCCAACAGAGGCGGAGTTGTTGATTGAATATGATATTAAACACGTAACTGTTATTCCGAATGTACATTACCCGGTGAAGCGGGTATTGCCTATTTTTGAAGATAGACATGGGATATGTTTTATCGGCGGTTACCGTCACCTACCCAATGTTGATGCTGTCAGTTGGCTTATCAAGGAGATTATGCCCTTGGTTTGGGAAAAATTGCCGTCGGTAAATGTGTATTTGTTGGGAAGCTTGGTTACGAAAGAAGTTACCGACTTACGGTCTGACAAAGTGCACGTTCCAGGCTATATTCCTGATGTTTCGCCGTATTTTCTATCAAGCCGTGTTTTTGTCGCACCACTGCGTTTTGGTGCAGGGATGAAAGGAAAGATTGGCCAGAGTTTTGAGTTTGGTCTACCCGTCATCACAACCGATATTGGCGCTGAAGGCATGGCACTCATTAATCGGAAGCATTATCTTCGTGCTAATACGGCGGAAGAACTTGCTGCGGCTATTCTCGAATTGTATAATGATGGCCAGTTGTGGAATGATCTTTCAAAAGGGGGCTTTGAGGCCTTAGCGCCCTATTTGCCTGAGCGGGTGAAAGATAAACTGAAACTGATTTTATAAGGCCTTTTATTTTGCAAATTTAAAATAAAGGTATACCGCAATTGCGGTTATGCGGTCGCGCATACTTCCGCTTTTCACGAGTTGCTTAGCCGCTTTTTTTAAAGCTCGTTTATAAGCAATCATCGAGGGAGAAAGCAATTTGTAACGATAATAGCGTATTATATTTACCCATTTGTCCTGAGCGAAAGCTTTATCTACCGAGGTTGAACTGAGCCCGCCGGTGTAATAGACAGAAACGACCTGAATTGTATAGGCCACCCGATACCGCGCAAAGCAACGCAAGTTGAGGTCGAAGTCAGCGAGGACCGGGTATTTGGTATTGTAACGCTCACCGTTGTCAAAGATTCGTTTATTATACAAGATCGATTGTTGGCAAAGGTTTTTGTCAAAGAGGATGACCGGATTGGTCTCACCCATATAGATCTCGCCGTCTTTTATCCAGTGACTATCCCCCGCAACGATGACATTGCCATATACTAAATCGGTGGATTTGGCACTTTCCAGAAAAAGCTTAAGCGTCTCTAAGGTCTCGTTGGCATACAATCGGTCATCACTGCCCAGGAATAACACCCAATTGCCCGAAAGCTTGTCTATAGCGCGATTCATGGCGTGGTAAACACCATTGTCCTTTTCGGAGAAAAGTCGCAGGCGGGCGTCATCGAAAGCGCGTACCAAATCGCACGTGTTGTCTGTCGATCGCCCATCTTGTATAATTACTTCAAAATTCCCGAAAGACTGTGTAAGAATACTGTTTAAGCACGATTCAATTGTTCGCTCCGATTGATAAGTAGGAACGATGATGCTAAAAAAAGGTGAACTCATTTGCCTAGTATTTTTTTCCGGATACGTTTGAACCACGACTTTTTTCGCGGTGCAAGATAACGCTTCAACGCGTCCCGGTCGTCACCGATCGGTTGCTCATGCTCGTCTATCCGCTCACCTACAAACTGATAGCCGGTTCGGGCCACGGGGAATGGCTTGCGTTCGAAAAATTCATCGTGGACCGTTTGTGAATGGCCGAATGCCCGATAGATTTCCTGCAGGAAAGTCTGGTCAATGCCGTAACGATCATGTTGGTCGGTTATGAACCGTCTGATGGCAGCCTCCATGGGATAACTTCCTCCGGTTATTCCCCACATTCCACCCAAGATGCCCAGCCCTTCTGCGCCAAAAGGCGTTTGGTGATGTGGGTGGTCACGCATGACATGGAGAGTGTTGCCCGATGTTATCCATTCGTCTACTGCCTTCCGTTCACGATGGGATAAGCGTGAATCCGCATCACGGAATATCGCATACCCGCAATCGGGGATATCGGCAGCAAGGAATCGCCAGAAAAGGCCGTATATGCCTGAATCCGTCATGTCTTTCAAAGCTGCACCCTGTTCGCCGAGCCGCGTTAAGGTCTCGGTGGGTACCGTACGGTCATGGTAAATGATCACTTTCCAGTTCGGATAGGTCTTTTCAGCTAAAGCCACATTCCGAATGGCTCCTATATTAAAGACCGGTGCATCTCCCCATAAACTGAACGCGATATAGTTGTTTTGTGCCATATTAGGTCTTACTACAAAGGTAAAGATAAATCTAGACTAGCTATGCTTATATGAAAACAGCCTGCGGAACACCGTTTTCACACTTAACTTCAATGCTTTTCGGAAATGTCTCCAGGTCAAACCGGGCAGGTGAAAGAAAGTCTTATCAAAAAGTAGAAAAAATGCAGATTCCCCACCTTTGTAAATAACAATTTCAGCCCACCTTCGGAAAATATCTTCTTTAATGATGTTCGGCGGGATGTGGCGAATCCTGCGGAAGTTGCTGAGAAAAGACTGATAATCATATACCGTAAATTCGCTATTTCTTGTTCCGGTCATGAAGGTGTAGTGGATGGCAACTGATTTCTCGCTCACTGCCTCAAAACCCAACCGTTGTTGGAGTGCGTTGAGCACCGATTTCACACCAGCTATCATCTGATCCATTTTTACCAACGAAGTATTGTTGTTGTGCTGTCGGTAAAGTAATAATGTCGCTTTTAAATTGACGATATCAAATCGTTCGCTTGCTCGTAAGTAAAAATCGTAATCTTCTGCCAATCCGAATCGATGGTACCCCTCCAATTCAATGAAAGCGGACTTCCGGAACATGACACTCGGGTTTACGAGTTGGTTGGCAAATAGTAATTTCATTTTCAAACGATGAACATCACATAATGCCACACCCACTTCGTCGAGTACATCGCCATTTTCTGAGATATATTTTGCATTACCCCCGCAAATAGCAACATTTGGGTGGGTAATGAGGTAATTGTATTGATGCCCTAGCCGATCTGGCAAGCAGATATCATCGTGATCCATCAACGCGATAAATTCGCCCCTGGCTTCATGTATACCTTCCATGTTTGAAGCGTATATACCTTGATTTTTCTGATGACTGATTAACCGAATGCGTTCGTCGCCTGATTGCCTGATAATCTCTTCGCTTCGGTCGCTCGATCCATCATTAACAATCAGAAACTCGAAATCGGTATATGTCTGTTTCAATACGCTTTCGATGGTCGCCGCTAGAAACTTTTCACCATTATAAACGGGCATGAATACAGTTATTGCTGGTTTTTCCATCCGAGCTGTGAAATAGCCTCCAAATCTAATGCTTTTTTGTTTAGTGAACTTTTTGCTATGGAACGAATTTTGCAAACTAAGTCTGTTCATGTCGAACAAGAAAAAATCAGTACTGATTGGAACGTATTACCTGAACCACGTGGGTGGATCGCAGTTGTATACCTGTGACCTCATCAAAACGTTGAATGTGCGCGATGATGTTGACGTTGAGTTTTTTGCCATTGAACTGGGTGAATTGTCGGCGTATGTAGAAGATGAGCTGGGTGTCTCGTTTATGAGTAAGGATAAGTACGACCTAGTTTTGGCGGGTCACAACGTTACGGTAGAAATGCTGTATGGAAAAGGACCGATCGTACAAATTTGCCATGGTGCTATTTTGGAGTTGGAATTTCCGTCGATATATGCAGACTTTCATGTGGGCATATCTAAGGAAGTTTGTGACAGCTTGGGAAAAAAGGGGTTTGAGAACACATTGGTTCTTAATGGGCTTGATCTTCAGCAGAAGCGACCGGAGAAACCACCTCACCCGCAATTGAAAAAGGTGCTGTCGCTGTGCCAGAGCGAAAATGCAAATGCAATGTTACGGAATGTATGCAATCGACTAGGGCTCCAATTCATCGCATTCAATAAACACAAAAACCCCACATTCCATATCGAGAAGGAAATCAATGAAGCCGATATGGTGGTTGGTATTGGCCGTTCGATTTATGATGCCATGGCTTGTGGACGCCCGTGTATCGTATTCGATAACCGGGACTACAATGGCAATAAAGGTGACGGATACCTGCATCCGAAATTGTTCAATGAATTTGTTGAGACAAATTGCTCCGGGCGCTGCCAAGGCCGACGCTTTTCTGAAGATGAATTGATCAAAGAGTTTAGTAAATATCAGCCAGCGGACGGTGAGCACCTTCGGGCAACTGCCGAAGCGCAACTGGATATTGTGATGACAACGGACACCTTACTGGATACCATAAACCAGGTGACACCAAAAACGGTACGACGGAAACAATACCGTATTTTTAAAGCTCGTTTCCGGCGTTTTCGAAAAGCATTTAAGCGGCGGCTGAAACGACTTGTTGGAATTTCGTCTTCGTTGTAGCGTTTTGTAAGCGCTATGCGTTTCCTTAATAAAATCAATTATAATCCAAGATGAATAAATTTACGTTATTGGTTATTACGCTACTGCTTGTAGGGATTGCTTCTTGCAAAAAGGGTGAAATAGGCGACGGATCGAACAAATGCGAACGGTGTACTTATACTTTCAGGGAAAATACAGGAACAGGTTCGCTGATCTTTGAGTATAAGCACTATTTTTTCGAAGGTAGCGTAGGGGGCTCATCAACCCCATACCGGGGGTTATCAGTTGAGGTTCCCACTGGGATGAATGTTTTCAGTTACGGCGATAAGGAGATTGCGAGCGATAAAGTAAACTACCTCTTCATGTGCATTAATTGTGGTGCGATTGCTTTCGAGCCGGTAGGTGGAACAATTAAGGGGAGAAAAGTCAATGATCGCACATGGCTGCTCGACGCCAATGTATATTTAGGCTCGCCTACCGAAATTCGGGACACCATCGTGTTCAAACAGTTTTTTACAAAATAAGTGGTGACAAAACCGACAATTCCGTCAAAACCGACAAAACCGACAATTCCGACAGCACTGTTCGGAAAGTTTTGCAACATTGTAAAGGCGAGAGAATATTTACAACGCGGCAACGAGTGCACTTGTTTAACGATATAGAGTAACATATTATGATAACTGGAAACACTATTTTGGAAATTAGAAAATTAACTCTAACGAAATTTTAACAAAACGGCGTTAGGTTCGTTTGGTTCACTAACCGCCCTCGACATATCGAGGGCGGTTTTTTTGTTTAAAACGGGTGAAAATGACGCTTGGTCACTTCAAAAACTGACTTCGGAGGGTTTTTGGAGTGACCGTGGTCGTTTAAAAATTCGCTTCGTAGACTTTGAAAAGTGACTTCGGAGAGTTTTTAGCAGGCTTTTAGCGAAGTTTATATTCTCATATAGAGAAATTTTATTTCAAAAACCTATCTTCTTCATTATCTAATAGGTATTCTTCTTTTGTTAGCTTTGGCATTTCTTATTTCAAATTTTGCCGCTTCATTTTCGAATAAGCTACTTGGTTCGGATCGACTTGGCATCTCCAACCGAGGTGCTCTCGTCAAGTTATCATTATGGACAAATTGTGCCCTATTTGTTTGGTGGAAAAGATAATACGACTTCATTTTTGAATCATCCAGTTACTCATTTTAGCGGACTAAGTATTTATTTGCCAGATCCGGGGGATTCGAACCACTCATATAATAGTATGCTTGAATGGTATGACGATGGTGGGATGTCTGCCCTATTCGATCCCTGATTTGCCGGCTCTTTGCTAAACCTTGTTTTTCTGTCCTGATTTTTAAGAATAATTAATAAAATGCCTTCTTGTGTAGGTTGAAAATCAGCGTATATTTACCCTGTATCAGGCAACGTATGAGCAACAAGATTAAAAAAGGTATTGTGCGCTTCTTCAACGCATATGGTCTGAAAGAATACTATATGGTCTTGAAGCACTATCGGTTGTCGGCCAACCGGGTTAGCAAGCCGATGCTTGTTTCTGTCGTGGACAGCCGGCGGCAAACAAAGGGCTTGACCGACCGCTTCAAGGGGATTGTGAGCGTTTATGCGCTTGCCAAGGCGCAAGGGGTACCGTTCAGGTGTATTTTTAACTACCCCATGGAGCTGACGGAGTTCCTCGTTCCCCATGCCTACGATTGGGTGCCAAAGCCGGGCGAATTGAGCGAATCAGTGTGGGACGTCCGCTTTCGTATTATGAGCAAACAACCACCGCTGCGGCGGCTGACGAACCTATTTCCGTTGAAAAAACAGGTGCTGATTTATGCCAAGGTCGATTATCTGGAGCTGATAAATAAGAAATACAACCAGCAATATCGATGGGGTGAGCTTTTCAGGGAACTCTTCAAGCCTGCGGAAGTATTGGAAGATCAATTACAGGTGCACGGTAACCAGATTGGAAGCAATGGGTATATTGCCTGCGTGTTCCGTTTCCAGGCGCTGCTGGGCGATTTCAAAGAGTACCATTTCAAGCCGCTGCAACCAGCTGACCAACAAGCGTTGCTAACGAAGAATATAAATGCGCTGAAGCGTGTTTCCGAGCAAAGCGATTTGCCCGTGTTAGTGACGTCAGACAGTGCTACGTTTATCGCGGCGATAAAAGACCTGAAAAATATATACACCATCCCTGGCAAAGTGGTCCATATCGATAATGTATCGGACGAGGAAAGCAACGTATACCTGAAATCGTTTGTTGACTTCTTTATGCTGTCGCGGGCGCAGAAGATATACAGTCTGGGTACGGATATCATGTATAAGACCGATTTCCCCAAATATGCGGCGAAAGTTAATGACATTCCGTTTGAGCGGATTTTAATCGAATAACGCGCTTCAAAAATAAAATCCCTAATTTTGTGCGTTTAACGGGCCTGTATGGATATTGATTTTGTAGTTACCTGGGTAGATATGAATGACCCGAAATGGCAGAAGGATTTCGCAGCTTATTCAGGTAAGATAGATAATAAGAAGAATGAGGTAACGGAGGCTCGCTTTAGGGACCATGGCCTGCTGAAATATTGGTTCCGGGGTGTGGATAAATTTGCACCCTGGGTGCGCAACATTCACTTCGTTACCTGCGGCCAGCAGCCAGACTGGCTGGATACCAGCCACCCGAAACTTCGGATGGTCAACCACGAGGATTATATCCCCAAACAGTTTTTGCCCTGCTTTAATTCGAGCCTGATTGAAATCTACCTGCACCGGATACCCGGATTAGCCGAACATTTCGTCTATTTTAATGATGATTTTTTTATCATTGACCACCTGCAGAAGTCCCGATTTTTTACCGATGGCATACCCAACGATATTGCTGCTTTCCGAATGAACCTCGGTATGTCGTTGTGGAGCAAATGTTTGAAAAACAACATTGCCATCATCAACCGGCGTTTCGACAAGAAGGAGGTGATGGCCCGAGACCACGATAAGTGGTTTCACGAAAGCTATGGAAAAAAGGCACGATTGACACGCCTGTTAAAGTCGTATGACAAGTTCATCACGTTGCGTACCCCACATAATGCCCAACCATACACCAAAACGACTTTTGAAGAAGTTTGGGCGTATGCAGGCAAAGAACTGACGGAGATGTCGACGCACCGATTCCGAAGCCCGGAGGATTATACACAGGAGTTATTCCGTACCTGGCAGATATGCCGATCTAATTTCGAACCCTACAATACTTACCAAGATACGAAAATGTTTCCCCTTGTTTTCCGAGCGCCAAAAGCGATCAGCGCCATCAGGGAGCAATCGTACAAGCTTGTGTGCGTAAACGATAGCGAGCACATCGTCAATTACGACAAAACAATGCAAGCGGTGAGCGATGCGTTCAACCATATATTGCCCGAAAAATCAAGCTTTGAACGATGAGGATTTTAGTTACGGGTGCTGCGGGGTTTATTGGTTTCCACCTGGTCAACGCACTGTTGGAAAGGGGCGATCAGGTAGTAGGGATCGATAACATAAACGATTACTACGACGTAAACCTGAAATATGGCCGGCTGGCAGCGTGCGGGATAGATCGTAGCGCCATACATGAAGACATGCCCGTTCAAAGTAAAATCTCTCCGGCATACACATTCCAAAAAACCGATATCACCGATTTAGGCCAGCTTACGAGGCTCTTCCAAACCCACGGGTTTGAACGGGTTTTCCATCTTGCCGCGCAGCCGGGCGTCCGCTATTCGATGGAAAATCCCCACGCGTATGTGCAATCCAATGTGGTTGGGTTTGTCAATGTGCTCGAATGTTGCCGCCATCATCAGGTCAAGCACTTCGTTTATGCCTCCAGCTCATCCGTATACGGCACCAATGCCAAAGTACCCTTCCATGAAGACGATCGGGTAGACCATCCCGTGAGTTTGTATGCCGCTACCAAACGGAGTAACGAGCTGCTGGCGCATACGTACAGTCATCTGTATCAGCTGCCCACCAGCGGGCTACGTTTCTTTACGGTATATGGCCCCTGGGGGCGGCCGGATATGGCACCGATGTTATTTGCCGATGCCATTTGCTCGGGCAAACCCATTAAAGTATTTAACGGTGGAGAGATGTACCGGGATTTCACATACATTGACGATATAGTTGAGGGCGTAGTGCGGACGGGCGACCATATCCCCGCGGCCACGGATGATCCGTCATACTATCGGATTTTTAATATTGGCAACTCGCAGCCCGTTCACCTGATGGAATTTATCCGGATTATGGAAGAAGCTTTCGGCCTTACCGCTAAATTGGATATGTTCCCGATGCAGCCGGGAGATTTGAAAACGACGTATGCCGATACGTCTGCCCTGGCAGAAACGGTTAGCTATCGTCCGGGTACAGCGTTGCTGGAAGGTGTACGGAGTTTTGTGAATTGGTATAGGAATACGTACCGGCCGTTACTTCTCGAAGGTCGATCTGTCGGGGAATAGGGTTTCTAAAAAAGGTTTTATTTTCTTCCGGTCGTCATCCGTTACGCGTTGATTGTCATTTAGGCAGAAGAGCTTCGGAGCGTAGCGCTT
>Ga0182739_1000558_pt1 | contig 45838 bp, 37 predicted proteins | sample eDN5th30CBELigBY_FD_128873 | JGI IMG/M metagenome (GOLD analysis project Ga0182739, IMG submission 128873) | Enriched backyard soil microbial communities from Emeryville, California, USA - eDNA 5th pass 30_C BE-Lig BY (version 2) (version 2) | ecosystem: Environmental > Terrestrial > Soil >... | reverse complement strand
GGCGCGCGCCCCGTGACCACGAGGGGCAGGGACTCGTCGACCGTCTGCTTCGTCGGGAGGATCTGCGTCGTGACCGCGCTCAGCGACTCCCCCTCCAACTCGTCGTCGAAGCCGAGCCGCCCGAACGCAGAGAGCGCGTTGGGGCTTGCGAACGTCGTGATCCCCTCCACGTCGAGGCGAATGAGCCCGTCGGATGCGCGGGGCGCGCCGCGACGAGGACCGGTCGGCGCCGAAAGGTCGGGGTAGTCCCCCCATGCGATCATGCCGAACAGGTCGTCGGCGCAGTCGTTGAAGGTGATCTGCTGACGGCTGGGAGTACGAGCTTCACCGAGGTTCGTGTGCCGTGTCACGACACCGACGACGACGGGTTGCTGTCCCTCGCGGCGCGGGCCGCGCACGATCGGTGCGGCACGCACGCGCGTCGGGGTCTCCTCGAACCAGTCCGGTGAGGCGGAGTCGACGATGCGCGCCCCCAGGTACGCGTCGCGCACCTGCGTCCGCCACTGCGGACGCACGCGATCACCCACGATGTCGCGATAGAACAGCGTCGCCGCACCGGATGGACGCGTGTGCGCGACGGCGACGAAGGAGTCGTCGGGCGTGGGGACCCAGATCACGATGTCGGCGAACGCCAGATCCGCGAGGAGCTGGCCGTCCCCCGCCAGTCGGTGCAGCCACTCGACATCGGCTTCATCGGCCCGCCCTTGCGCGTAGACCAGTTCGCTGAGGGTACTCACGCCCCTAGCCTAGGGTCACCCACGACGTCCACACGCGGACGCGGCGACTCTCACGCGCTGCGGCGACCGCGTCGCTGCGGACGCGCGACGCGGTCGGTCTGCGTCCCCGACGGCGTCCGAGGCCGAGGCCGAAGCACGGTCGGGAGGACCACGTGCGTCGCGTCCCCCTCCGGCTCGAGCTCCCACTCGGGCGCGGTCACCGTTCGTGCCGTCGGCGTCCCCCTCACACCGCGCAGCGTGCCGTTCAGCCCGTGCGGTCTCCCGTTCAGGGCGGGCACGACCGCCTCTCCGACGAACCGTCGCGCCGCGGCGACCAGCGGCGAACGGGGGACGGCATCGGAGACGACGCGCGCGTCGCGCAGCGCCGCATCCGCCGCCCGCTGATCCACCGGCAGGAACCACACCTCATCGACGTCGGCGAAACGCTCGAATGCGCGACGCAGCTGTCCCCGGGCGTCCAGACCGAGGGCGCCCGCGCGCAGGCGATTGACCAGCACCCGCACGGGCGTGACGCCCGCGTGCGCCTGCAGCTCGGCGAGGCCCCGCAGCAGTCGTGAGGCGCCCAGAGGATCGGCCGCGCCCACAGCGACGACGAGATCGGCGGCCTCCAGCACCGCGTGGGTCGCCGCGTTGCGACGCGGACCATCGAGGTCGGACACCAGTTCTTCGTCCCGCTCGAGCGACGCGCCCACATCGACCACCGTGTACTCCACCCAGTCGCGGCACACCGCCAACGCGGCCGCGACGCGATCGGCGGCCAGTTCGGGCCATCGGCTCGGGCGGTTGATGCCGGCGAGCACGTGCATCACCTCGTCCCCCGCGCGCACGATCTGCGCCACGCGGGAGAGCTCCTGCGGATCGAGGGCACCCTGCGCCGCCGATCGACACGCCGCCGCCAGTCCGGGCCCCTCGTCCGACAATCCCAAGGTGAGGGCGAGGGAGGGCGCGTGCACGTCCGCGTCCACGAGCGCGACCCGGCGCCCGCCACGCGCGAGCTCGGCGGCCAGGAGAGTCGCAACGGTCGAGCGTCCCGGCGCTCCGGCCGGGCCCCAGACGGCGATCACCTGTCCACGACGTGGGATGCCCGCATCCGCGGCCGACTCCGCGCCCGACGCGCCCACCGTCCACGGGGCATCCGCCGGCTCCGCAGCGGATTCCATCGCGGACAGGCCGCCCGCGAGCGCGTCGACGACGTCCCACACGTCCGCGCTCGCGACGCACGCGAGGCCGAACGCGTGGGCGCGTGAGCGCCGCGACTCCTCGGCGAGGGCGACGATGCGCACGCCGCCGCGATCGCAGCGGGCGATGAACGCCGCGTCGAGTACGCCGTGATCGCCGGGGACCAGAACCGCGTCGCACGAGGTGAGGAGGCGGGAGAGTCCGTCGGAGTCGGATGCGGCGAGGTCCGCGGCATCGCACGCGCCGACCACGTCGACGCCGCAACGCCGCAGACGGTCGGACATGTCGTCGCCGGTGGCGACGAGCACGCGGGTCATCGCGTCACCGCCGCGGGGACGATCGAGAGCGCAGACCCGGCGGCGAGAGCCTCCAGTGTCGCGGCGACCTGTGCGCGCGGAATCACGAGTTCGACGGTCACCGCGCTCGAGCCGATCATGCTGTCGTCGGAGCCGATCGCGGCGACGGTCGCGTCGGCGACGAGGATCGCCGGAGTTCCGAACGTCCCACGCTCCAACGGCGGGGCTGCCCACAGCTCGACGACCGTTCCGCGCTCGACCGCGCCCGGAACTGCCGTCGTGCTGCGCACGACGACGGTCGTCACCCGGACGGATGCGGCGTCGCCGATCGCGCTCGTGGGCACGAACTCGCCCGCCGCGATCGTGCGCGTCGCGACCGAACCAGGCTCGAGATCGCCCGGCGCCAGGTACGCGGCTCCGTCCGATCCGAATGCCGCCTCGGTCGTGCGCAGATCCGCGTCGGCGATCACATCGCCCGCGACGATCGTGTGGGCGGCGACGACCACCGGGCTGCTCTGCCGGGCGGCTGTGACGACGAACCACACACCGGCGACGGAGGCGGCGACAAGCAGAAGACCCACGAAGAATCGTGCGTCCCCCCACGGAGTGCGGCGGGAAGGCAGAGCGAGTGCGGCCACGACGGTCTCCTCGGGTGGATCGGATCGGCGGATCGGGTCGGTTTCGGACGCGGACCATCGTCGCCCATTCCGCCGACGACGAGCGTGGGTTATCCACAGGTGGGCCGCCCAAGGAGGGGGGTGATGCCAGTGGGTGAATAATGGGTGCATGCATGAGGCATCCGTGCGCTATCTCGCCCCCTCGCAGGTGGCGGAGCTGTTGAGCATCTCGGTCGACGAGGTGGTCTCGCTCGTGCACGAAGGGCGACTGCGCGGTGCCCGTTTGGGCTCGCCCGCCCGCTGGCGGATCGAGGAGGCGAGCATCCAGGACTACGTCGCCGATCAGGTCGAGGAGGCGCGTCTCATGATGCTCTGGCAGCAGTCGCAGGCGGCGAGCATGCCCGAACTCTGGCACCGCGCGCAGTAGACACGACCCAGGCAGACGTCACGGAAGTTCGTGGTCGGCGACCTGATCCAGCCGCACCCACGACAGCCCCGCGAACGGCACGAGACGAAACCCCGTGACCTCCGACGCCCGACGCGGAGCACCCGCATCGTGCAGAGCGAGATCGAGGTGATCGGCACCCACCCGGTCGATCGTGCCGGCCAGCGTCTCCCCCGAGCTCAGCGCGACGTGCACACCGCGGCGCCTGCGTGCCGCGTCGCGCAGGACGAACCCCAGCGTGACCCGGTCGGCGAGCGGGGAACGCGGCTCGTGATCGCCGCGTGCGCTGCGCAGGAGGTCGGCGTGCGCGAGCGCGATCGTCGCGATCGCATCCACCGGCATCACCACCAACGGCGCATCCCCGCGCGCGCCGGACCGCTCGGGGCGAACCGCCGCGAAGTCGCCGCCGACGGCACAGATCGAACCGCGCAGCATCGTGCCGTCGGCGAAGCCGAACGCGACCACGTCCGCCCGTTGCAGGGCGATGAGGCGCTCGCGCACCGTGAGCTTCGACAGCCGCAGCCGCTCGGACTCGCTCTCCAACGCGACACGCTCGGCCTCCCACTCGGAGGCAAGCTGATCCTCGAGATCCTCGAACAGGCGGTCCCATCGCACCAGGCGAAGATACGGGATGATTGCGAAACGATCACGAGTTCTCCACAGGACCCGCATCCGGTCGAATGCTCGCATTCGGCCGTGTTGTACTTCTCTGCGAAACAGCCACAGTCTGGGGAGCACTGAAGATGGCCTTGATCGATCGCGGCGATGATGCCGAGTTCTTCGCCCGCCAACGCACGTCGTCCGCGTCGTTGCCGGACCCCGAGCCGCTGCTGACCAACCTGGCACGCGGGGTCATGGAGGTCTTCGCGGGCGTCCGCGAGGTCGACCAGCTTGCGCGCTGGCTCGCGGAGGACGCGTTCCGCAAGCTCGTCGTCCGCGCGAACCTCGCAGCCCGCGCACGCAGCGCCCGTGGCATGCGGGCAACCCGCCCGGTCCACCGCATCCTCTCGACGCGTGTCACGTGCCCCGTCGACGGCGTCGTAGAGGGCGTCGTCGTCGTGGAGGGTCCGCATCGCACCCGCGCGATCGCCCTGCGCCTGGAGGGCACGGACGGCCGCTGGCGCGCCACCTCCCTCGCCCTCCTCTGACGCTGACCCCCTGTGTCGGGCGGCGCAGCTTCAGCGTTGAGTTGCTTCAGCGCCGCAGAGGCAACAAAGTGAGGCAACTCAACGCTGGGACCTGGGGCGGCTGGGGCTACTGGCGGTAGGAGGACAGGAAGTTGCCGAGGCGTTCGATCGCCTCGCCGAGCACACGCGCCTCGGGCAGCGTGACGATCCGCACGTGGTCGGGCGTGGCCCAGTTGAACCCGGTCCCCTGCACCAGCAGCACATGCTCGGCGACGAGGAAGTCGTAGACGAGCTTGGCGTCGTCGTGGATCTCGTGGACGTTCGGGTCGAGGCGAGGGAACGCGTAGAGCGCCCCCTGCGGACGCACGCAGGACACGCCCGGGATCGCTTCCAGCCCTTCCCACGCGACGTCGCGTTGCTCGTGCAGCCGCCCCGTCGGGGCGATGAGTGCGTCGATCGACTGCACCCCCGTGAGCGCGGCGAGCACGGCGTGCTGCGCGGGCACGTTGGGGCACAGCCGCGTCGAGGCGAGCAGGTTGATGCCTTCGAGGAATCCCCGCGCGTGACGCTGTGGGCCCGTGATCACGACCCACCCGGACCGGTATCCGGCCACACGGTAGGTCTTGGAGAGTCCGTTGAAGGTCAGGCACAGCAGGTCGTGGGCGAGCGTCGCGAGCGGAATGTGCTCCGCGTCGTCGAAGAGGATGCGGTCATAGATCTCGTCCGAGAGCAGCAGCAACGAGTGCTCACGCGCGATCGCGACGATCCCCTCCAGCACTTCACGCGAATAGACCGCTCCGGTCGGATTGTTGGGATTGATGACGACGATCGCCTTCGTGCGCGGCGTGATCTTTGAGCGGATGTCCTCGAGGTCAGGCTGCCACCCGTTCTCCTCGTCGGCGACGTAGTGCACGGGCGTGCCACCGGCAAGACTCGTCATCGCGGTCCACAGCGGGTAGTCGGGTGCCGGGATGAGGACCTCGTCGCCCTCATCGAGCAGGGCCTGCATCGTCATCGTGATCAGCTCGGACACGCCGTTGCCGAGGAAGACATCGTCGGGGTCGACGCGCGGGAACCCGGGCACCTCTTCGTAGCGGCTCACGATCGCGCGCCGCGCCGCGAGGATGCCCTTGCTGTCGCTGTAGCCGTGTGCCGTGGGGATCGCCGCGATCATGTCGCGGACGATCTGGTACGGCGCCTCGAACCCGAAGATCGCGGGGTTTCCGGTGTTCAGTTTGAGCACCGAGTGTCCGTCGGCCTCCAGCCGTGCTGCCTCGACAAGCGCGTTCCCTCGGATCTCGTAGAGGACGTCCTTCAGCTTGGACGACTGGTCGAGGGGTCGCAGGATGCTCATCCGCCCAGGATATCGGCGCCGGATGCGGCCAATCTCCGTCCCCTGGCCTCTTCCGGCGCTGGAGGTCCGCCCCACACCGGTCGTTGAGGAAACGCACGACTCCGCAGGCGTTCGCCCCGAGACGACAGGCACGGAAGATGTGGGGTCTCGATACGCGCGCTCCGCGCGCCACTCGACCACCGGGGTGGGCGGAGCGTCCGCTCGATCACCTGTGTGCGGTGGCGCGGGGTTGCCGGCTCACTTCTTCTTCTGGGCGGCGCGGCGCGCGGCGCGGTTGCCCGAAGCGGGGGCCGCCTGTCCCCCGGTGTTGCCGTCCGTGCGCTGCCCGAACGCTCCGCGGGCGGCGGGCTCCGCGGCCGCAGCCGCCGCGGCGGGTGCGGCTGCTGCGGCGCGTGCCGCCTGCTGCATGCGTGCCGTGGCCGCTTGCTGCACCTGCCCGCGGTCGTTGCGCACCTCGACGTCGCCGTCCTCGCTGGGCGCGGAGTACTCGAGCTTCTGCTCCGTCGGCACGGCCGTGAGACCCTTCGCCTCGACTTCGGCGTGCTCATGCGCGCCCTCGCCCGTGCGGCGGACCTCCACCTCCAGGTTGTAGAGGTACCCGACCGACTCTTCCTTGATCTGCCCCATCATCGATTGGAACATCTGGAAGCCCTCGCGCTGGTACTCGATCAGCGGGTCGCGCTGGGCCATCGCCCGCAGGCCGATGCCGTCCTTGAGGTAGTCCATCTCGTACAGGTGGTCCCGCCAACGGCGGTCGAGCACCTGCAACACCACGCGTCGCTCGAGTTCGCGCATCGCGTCGGATCCGAGCTTCTCCTCGCGTGCGGCGTAGGCGATCTTCGCATCCGACGTGAGCTCACGCTTGAGACCCTCGGGCGTGACCTTACCCTTCGTGCCCGCCTCCGCGACGACCTCGTCGATCGTGACGTCGACGGGGTACAGCGTCTTCAACTCGGTCCACATGGCGTCGAAGTCCCAGCCTTCGCTGTGCCCGGCGCCCGTGTGCTCGTCGATGATGTCGGAGATCGCGTCCTCGATGAAGTGGTCCACGCGGTCCGCGATGTCGTCACCCTCGAGAATGTGGCGACGGTCGGCGTAGATCGCCTCGCGCTGCCGGTTGAGGACGTCGTCGTACTTGAGGACGTTCTTGCGGGTCTCCGCGTTGCGGGCCTCGACCTGCGACTGCGCGCTCTTGATCGCGCGGGAGACCATCGACGATTCGATCGCGACGTCATCGGGGAAGTTCGCGCGCGAGAGGATCGCCTCGGCCGCACCGGACTGGAACAGGCGCATCAGGTCATCCGTCAGCGACAGGTAGAAGCGGCTCTCGCCGGGGTCGCCCTGACGGCCGGCGCGTCCGCGCAGCTGGTTGTCGATGCGGCGCGACTCGTGACGCTCGGTGCCGAGCACGTAGAGTCCGCCGACCGCGACGACCTTGTCGGCCTCCTCCGCGACCGTGGCGCGCACGGCCTCGAACACCGCGTCCCACTCGGCCTCATACTCGTCGGGTGTTTCGACGGGGTCGAGCCCCTTCGCCTTCATCTCCTGCACGGCGAGGAACTCCGCGTTGCCGCCGAGCATGACGTCGGTACCACGACCGGCCATGTTCGTGGCGACCGTGACGGCACCGAGCCGCCCCGCGCGGGCGACGATCTCGGCCTCGCGGGCGTGGTTCTTCGCGTTGAGGACCTCGTGACGGATGCCCTTCTTCGCGAGCAGCCGGGAGAGGTACTCGCTCTTCTCGACGCTCACCGTGCCCACGAGCACCGGCTGCCCGGCTTCGTGGCGCCGGACGATGTCTTCGACGACCTGCGCGAACTTCGCCTGCTCGTTCTTGTAGACGAGGTCGGGCTGGTCCTTGCGGATCATGGGCTTGTTGGTCGGGATGGGGACGACGCCGAGCTTGTACGTCGACATGAACTCGGCGGCTTCGGTCTCGGCCGTTCCCGTCATGCCGGAGAGCTTGTCGTACAGGCGGAAGTAGTTCTGCAGGGTGACGGTGGCGAGAGTCTGGTTCTCGGCCTTGACCGGCACACCCTCCTTCGCCTCGATGGCCTGGTGGATGCCCTCGTTGTAGCGACGGCCGACCAGGATGCGGCCGGTGTGCTCGTCGACGATCATGACCTCGTCGTTCATGACGACGTAGTCGGTGTCGCGCTTGAACAGCGCGAGCGCCTTGATCGAGTTGTTGAGGAAGGAGATGAGCGGAGTGTTCGCCGACTCGTACAGGTTGTCGATGCCGAGGTAGTCCTCGACCTTCTCGATGCCCGGCTCGAGCACACCGATCGTGCGCTTCTTCTCGTCGACTTCGTAGTCGACACCCGCCTCGAGGGTCTTCGCGATCTTCGCGAACTCGGTGAACCAGCGGTTCGCTTCACCCGAGGAGGGACCCGAGATGATCAGCGGGGTCCGCGCCTCGTCGATGAGGATCGAGTCGACCTCGTCGACGATCGCGAAGAAGTGGCCGCGCTGCACGAGGTCCTCTTTGCGCCACGCCATGTTGTCGCGCAGGTAGTCGAAGCCGAACTCGTTGTTCGTGCCGTAGGTGATGTCGGCGGCGTACATCTCCCGACGCTGGGCCGGCGTCTGCCCGGCGAGGATGACGGAGGTCGTCATGCCCAGCGCCCGGAAGATGCGGCCCATCAGCTCGGACTGGTAGCTCGCGAGGAAGTCGTTGACGGTGACGATGTGCACGCCTTTGCCGGCGATCGCGTTGAGATACGCGGGCAGGGTGGCGACGAGCGTCTTTCCCTCACCGGTCTTCATCTCGGCGATGTTCCCCAGGTGCAGCGCCGCGCCGCCCATGATCTGCACGTCGTACGGACGCATGCCGAGCGTGCGCTTGGCGGCCTCGCGCACCGCGGCGAACGCCTCGGGCATGAGTCGGTCCAGGCTCTCTCCGGCTTCGTAACGCGTGCGCAGTTCGGCGGTCTCGCCGCGCAGTTCGTCGTCGCTGAGCTGCGCGTAGTCCTCCTCGAGCGCATTCACGGCCTTGACGACCTGCTGCAGACGCTTCAGGATGCGTCCCTCGCCGGCGCGGAGCAGTTTCTCGAGCGGGTTTGCCACGTGTCTCCCTCGGGTTCGCCCTGATCAGGGCATACCCGCTCATGTTATCCGTTCGTGACACGCCGCCGCCTGACAACGTCCTGTAAACGATTCTCGGTATGCATATACTCGGAAACTACATACCGGGTATCTGCCGAGCATCCTCTGGAAGGGGCACGCATGATCGTCTGGCGCCGTTGGATCTTCCCGATCCTCATGGTCATCGCGTGCGGGGCGATCGCCGCATCCCTCGTCCAGCTCGCATTCTTCCCCGAAGAAGAGGCCGCCGCGGCGCAACCGGGCGTCGAGATCGCCGAGACGACCGTCGAGGCGACGCGCGGTTCGGTCGCCAACGAACTCGTCCTGTCGGGCACGGTCGCCCGCGACGAGACCGTGACGGTGCGGTCCGAGACCGACCTCGCGACGCATCCGACGATCACGCTGACCGGCGATCTCGCCGGCGTCTACCAAGTCATCGGGTTCACGCCCCGCGAGTGGCTGCATGACACCGAGAAGACCATGACCATGCTGGTCGACACCTATACCCAGCGCGTCCCGACGCTGCCCGACGGAGTGTCCCCCACGTACGAGGTGTGGGTGCCCCCGGCGGATGCTCCCGATGTGGGGGCCGTCCTCGCGATGGACCTGCGCGAGCGTCGGCGAGGGCGTCGAGGTGAGCGTGAGTCGCACGGACTGGGGTTCACGCCCCGAGAACCAGGACTCGGCACTCGTGTTCGAGCTCATCACGGGTGCCATCGCCGGGCTCGTGCTCGTGCTGGGCGGCCCAGACTCGTGAACATCCAGCTCGTGCCGATGCGTCAACGCATCCGCGAGATCGGCGTGCGGCGCAGCTTCGGCGCGACCGCGGGCCGCATCTTCACGTCCGTCCTTCTGGAGAACGTCGTCGCGACCGCCGTCGCGGGCGCGATCGGCATCGCGATCGCCGTGGCGGTCCTGCGTACTCCCGCCGTGCTCGCGATGTTCGGGGGGATGCAGGATATCCCCGCCTTCCCGCTGCGGGCGGCCCTGCTCGGGCTGGTCGCGGCGGTCGCGATCGGTGCGCTCGCCGGGTTCCTCCCGGCGTTGACGGCCGTACGTTCACGCGTCATCGACACGCTCCGCTACTGAACACACTCCGCTACTGAGCACCATCCGAAAGAGAGGCACCCCATGTCCGTCAAGCAATCCTTGCTGGCGATCCTCGACCAGGGACCGTGCTACGGCTACCAGCTCCGGGCCGAGTTCGACCGCCGCACGGGGTCGACGTGGCCGCTCAACGTCGGCCAGATCTACAACACGCTCGACCGGCTGGAACGCGACGGCTTCGTCATCAAGGGCGAGACCGATGAGCATGGGCACGTCTACTACGAGATCACGGATGCGGGACGCGCAGAGGTCCGCGCGTGGCTCGACAGTCCCGTGCAGCGCGCGGGCGGCACGCGGGACGAGCTGCCCATCAAGCTCGCCCTCGCGGCGACCTTGCCGGGCGTCGATGTGCGCGCGATCGTCCAGCGGCAGCGTCGCGCGTCGCTCGGATCGCTGCAGCAGCTGCGGCGCTTGCAGTACGAGGGAGAACGCACCGACGCTGCGGAGCAGACCGGGGAAGAACTCGCGTGGCAGCTCGTTGCGGATGCGCTGATCTTCCAGGCGGAGGCGGAGGTGCGCTGGCTGGATCACGTCGAAGGCCGCCTGGCACGTCACCTGCCGGTCGCGCTGGAACTGGGCCTCGCGACGGAGCGTCCGCGACGGGGCCGTCCGCCGCGCACGGAGGCGGCGACGGCGAGTGCACAATGAGCTCCGGTCCCGTGATGTACAGCGAACGCGAGCCGGTCGTGCGACTCGTCGGCGTGAGTCAGCACTATGGCCGGGGCGAAGCATCCGTCTCCGCCCTCTCCGGCGTGGATCTCGACGTGCGCGTCGGCGAACTCGTCGCGGTCATGGGTCCCTCGGGTTCGGGGAAGTCCACGTTGCTCGCGATCGCCGGCGGTCTGACGCGCCCACGAGCGGCAAGGTGATCGTGGAGGGCCCACCTGTCGACCCTCTCCTCGGCGGGTCTCGCGGCGCTGCGCAGGCGGGCTCTCGGGTACGTGTTCCAGGATTTCAATCTCGTTCCGACGCTCACGGCGATCGAGAACGTGATCCTCCCGCTCGAGCTCGACGGCATCTCCGCGCGAGCGGCGAAGCGCGCCGGACGCGACGCGTTGGAGAGCGTGGATCTGCACGACCGGTTCGGCGCCTACCCCGATGACCTCTCCGGCGGGCAGCAGCAGCGCGTCGCGATCGCACGCGCGATCGTGGGCGCCCGGCGCTTGATCCTCGCGGACGAACCCACCGGCGCACTGGACTCCGAGACGGGCGAGGTCATCATGCGGGTGATCCGGCAGCGGGTGGATGCGGGTGCCGCCGGCATCCTCGTGACCCACGAACCGCGCCATGCGTCGTGGGCCGATGCTGCTGCCGCTGCTCGTCGCCTGCGTCAACGCCGCGATCCCCCCGCGCGCGCCGGTCGTCACGCGGCGCACCGCCATCGCCTGACCCCCCACTCGTCGAGATGGGCGGTGTTTCGTCGAGATGGTGGGTACCGCCTCGGCCCAACACGCACCATCTCGAGGCCAAACCCACCATCTCGGGGTGAAGGTCGTCGGCGGCGGACCGTAGGATCGATGCATGGCCGGATTCTGGGGTCGCCGCAAGCGCGAGCAAGAAGAGCAGGCGGCCGCGGATGCTGACCTCGCGCAGCGCGCGGGTCGGGCTCTCGTGGAGGCCGATGAGCGCATCCGCGTGACCAAGGACGAACTCGTATTCGCGCAGGCGGAGTTGGGAGAGGGGCCGACCGCGGACCTCAAGGACGCGCTGGCATCGGTGACGCACCACCTGCAGGAGGCGTTTCACCTCAATCAGCTCAACTTCGACGAGATCCCCGATACGCCCGAGGAGCTGCGCACGCGCAACGCGCGCATCGTGCAGTTGTGCGAGTGGGCCGAGACGCTGCTCGACGAGAAGACCGAAGCACTCGCGGCGCAGATCGCGCGCGTGCGCAATGCGCCGCAGATCATCGCTCAGGTGCGGGCGGATGCGACGCGTATGCGCGAGCGGTTGCCGCACGCACGCGCCGTGATCCAGCGGCTCGGCGAGCGGTATGCGGATTCCGCGGTGCGCAAGGTCGCCGCATCCGCCGAAGAAGCCGCGCAGTTGCTCGACTTCGCCGAGCATTCGGCCGACGTGTCGACACGCCGGCGGGAAGCGAACCGTCCTGAGGAGGCAAACCTCGCCCTGGAGACGGCGACCGAGGCCGTGCGACGCGCCGCGACCCTCGTCGACGGCGTCGAAGACTTCGAGATCGAGGCGTTGCGGGCCGAGTCGACCCTGCGCGACGTCATCGAGGACTCCCGCGGTGACCTGATCGCCGTGCGGGATGCGCCCCAGGTTCCCGCGGTGACCGCCGCGGCCGCGACTCTCGAGAAGGCGCTGGCGGCACTGCCCGCCGCCGGCGTGAAGGCGGATCCCTTCGCGGAGCTCTCACACCTGCGCGAGGCGAACACCGCGCTCGACGCCGCCGTGGCGAAGGCCCGGGAGCGGGCGGCGCGCCCGCTCCCGACTCCGCAGCAGATCCGGCACGCCATCGATGACGCCGACGGCCAGATCGCCGTGGCGCGCAGCGTGATCGCCGGGCACCGCGGGTGGATCGGCGCGGATGCGCGGACCCGCCTGGCCGAAGCCGAGCGCACGCGCGCGGAGGTCGACCGACTCCCCGGCGACGAAGACTCGCTCGAGGCCGCCTTCCACGGCGCGCGGCGGGCCGCCCAGCTCGCGAGCGAGGCGTTGCAGCTCGCCCAGCGCGACATCGACTCCTCGCGCCCCCAGGATCCCGGCTGGGGCGGGGGACGCGGCGGACGCGGCGGCGACAACATCATGGGCGGCATCCTCGGCGGCGTGATCCTCGGTGGCCTGCTCGGCGACATGTTCGACTGACGTCCCCCACCGCGCGCAGCGCCAGCGCGTAGCGCCAGAGGGCTCGACGCAGGGCGGCCGCGCGGGGTTCCTCCTCGGCGGGTGGCACGCCGGCGCGGAAGCCGAAGAAGGGCGAGCGGAGATTCTTCGCGCACAGTCGGGCAGGCGTGACGCCGTGCCCATGCGCGACCTCGACGCGGAACGGAAGCGAGAGCCCCTGGGGCAGTGGTGTCGGATGCATCCCGACACGCTCGCATCCTGCCGTGCTCCCACCGCGCCCCCGTTGTGGGAACAACTTCACCACATCCCCGCCCCGTCGAACCTAGAGTTGCCCCACTTTGCGGTGTCTGCGCGACACAAGCAGCAAAGTGGGGCAACTCAGCGTTGAAGCATTCCGCGGTGAAGCGGGGGCTCAACGGTGAAGCGGGGGCTTCCCCGGTGAAGCGGGGGCCGGCTGCGGGTCAGGAGGCGAGGGCCTCGGCGGGCGGTGCCTGCGTCGTGAGGGAGATCACACCGTAGTCCCAGCCCTTGCGACGGTAGACCACGCTCGGGTGATCCGTGCGGGCGTCGATGAACAGGAAGAAGTCATGCCCGACGAGCTCCATGCGGTCGACGGCCTCCTCGACCGTCATCCACTCGGCGTCGAAGTTCTTGACGCGGATCACGACCGGCGAGTACTCCTCCTCCGCGACGCCGTCGACCGCGACCGGCACCTCGCCCGTCGCGACGGCACGCAGGACGTCGACGGATGCGGGCTGCACGTCCACGCCCGTGAGCGCGCCGCTGCCCTTGTCCAGGTGCGCGCCACGCGGATGCTTGCGCGCATCCACCCGCTTGCCCTTCGCGCGCCGCAGCTGCTCGCACAGCTTGTCGACCGCGATGTCCAGCGCGGCGAACTTGTCGCCGTCGGTCGCCTCCGCCCGCACGACGGGCCCCTTGCCGACGACGGTGAGCTCGACCGTGTCGTCCTCCATCCGCCCATTGTGATACGCGCGGTGCGTGACCTTGACGTCGAGACGCTGCGCCCGCGGAGCCAGATGCTCCACGCGTTCGGCCTTCTCCTCGACGACCGAACGGAACCTGTCTGTGACGCCCACTCCTACGCCGACGATGTTGGTTTCCACCTGTGACCTCCTTGCTCGGGTCGGATCCGCCCGGTACAAGGGCGGACTCCAGTCGCCTTGTTGACCTCCGACATTAGCCCGCTCCGGGATGCGTGTCATCCACCATTTCCGGCGCGTGGGATATCCGGGGCGTCGAGGCGATCGTCGCGGCCGCGACAACCTCCGCACCGGCGGCACGCAGTGCACGTACGGCCTCCCTCAACGTCGCGCCCGTCGTGACGACGTCGTCGACCACGACGACGCGAACCCCGTGCAGCGGACGGACGGCGACGAATCCGCCATGCAGGTTCCGCGCGCGTTCGGCGGACGCGAGTCCGCGCTGATCGGCGACCGCGCGGGCAAGCCGCAACTCGCGGGCGGGTGCGACGTCCGCCGCACGCAGCACCGCTTCGACGAGCCGGAACCCGCGGGAACGCAACGACCGCGCGCTCGCAGGCACGGGCACCGCTCGTAACCCGCCCGCACCCGCCCCACCCGCAGCCGTCAGCGCCACCGCGAGCGCGGGACCGAACGCCCGCAGCAGCCGGGGTCGCGCGTCCGCCTTGGACGCGCGCAGCACGCGCGCCGGCACGCCCGTGAACTCAAGCGCGCTCCACACGACGAGCCCGTCCAGCACGCGCCGCATCGGTGCGCCGCGCAGGGCACGGATGCACGACGCGCACAGTCGGCGCCCCGGATGCCCGCAGCCCACGCACGGCTCGGGAAACAGCAGGTCGGCGGCGTCCCGCACGGCAGCGACGACGGCACCCCCGACGGCATCGATCAGGACGGATGCGGGGCTTCGCATGCGCACAGTGTTTCAGCCCCATCCGCCGATAATCCGCCCATGCGCCCCGCTGTGGATGCTTCGGGCCCGGGCCGTGCCTGGGGAGGAGCGAAGCGTGTCTCAACCAGAACGGTGCCAGCCAGAACCGCGCCTCAGCCGGAACCGTGCCTCAGCCACCCACCTGCGTGCCGAGCACCTGGATCTCGGTCGCGGCCTGTGTCCAGGTCGATCCGCGGCGTGTGAAGAGCGTGCCTTCCGCGTCGAGGACGCGCGGCACCGCGACACCGCTGCCGGCCGCGATCATCACGATCTCCCCGAGCGGCGCCGTCGTCGCCGATCCCAAACCGCCGACCGTCTGGGTGAGGACGCGGGTCGTGTCCTCTGTGCGCACGAGGACACCGAGCGTGTGATCGTCGAGCCAATCCAGGGCGTAGCCGGATGCATCCAGGCGTGCGACATGGATCTGGTCCCCGAGCGACACCGGCACGCCCGCCGCGTCCCGGATGATCCCGGCCGCGACGATCCAATCCCGTCCCGCCTCGCTCACGATCGCCGCGATGCGGGTGCCTTCACGCGAGACGCGGACGGCGTGCACGCGCGTCGCGAGCGGCCACGCACCGGCGACCGCGTGGATGACGCCGTCCGCCCCGACGGCCTGCAGCGCGGCGGGCGTGAGCGCCGGGACGGTCCAGACGAACCCTTCCGCATCGATCGTGGGCGAGACGATCCCCGCCCGCTCATCGACGACCGCGCGGCCCTCAGCGGTCACCCGTGAGACGACACCGTCGGCCGCGCGCACCGCCGCGACCTCCCCCGCGCGACCGAGCGCGAGCGCGTCCGGCGTCGCGGCGGCGACCTCGGCACTCATCGCGGACCCCAGCGACGCCAACCCGTCGCCCGTGAGGTATCCGACGACACCGTCGACCATCACGAGCGGCCACGGTTCGATCGCCGTGCTCTGCACGGGCGCGGGCAGCACGTCCAGCACCGTCCCGTTCACGAGCATGTCGGCGTCGGCGATACCGGCGCTGCGCAGTGTCGCCTCCAGTTGCCGTTGCATGCGGCTCTGCGTCTCCGGCGTGGCCTGCAGCGCCGCATCCGTGAGTTCGACCTGCGCGGCACCCCGGCTGTCGACCGTGACGGAGGGCCCGGCGAGGGCGACTTCGTCCGGGAAGGCCGACTGGACGGATCCGGCGAGCCACGGACTGGGCGACCCGCCGATGAGCGCGCTCGCGATCCACGTCGTGACGGCCTGGGAGCGATACGCGAACCACCGCACGTCCGGCACGAGGGAGGTCCACGTCGGGTCGTAGTACATGAGGGAGTACGGCCGATAGACGTCGGCGAAGAAGTCACGCTCCAGCACGACGCCTTCGGGCGCCGAGGAGATCCGCCACTCGCCGTTCTCCTGCTCGAGCGTGTACGGGAGGATCGACTCCGCCGGCTCGGACACGTTGTACGCACCCGTCTCATCGACGTCGGCGATGACGGTCACGGTGAGAGTGATCTCCGCCTCCTCTTCCGCCTCCGTGGCAACCGTGCGTCGACTTCCCGGCTGGTCGACGGTGACCCCCGCCGTGGGCTGCCACTGCGCCTCGAACCCGGTCGTGAGGAACTCGCGGGCGATCCGCCACGAGTTCTCCGGGCTCGTCTGCGCATCCAGGAATCCCGCGACGATCTGCTCGGGCGTCGCACCGGGTTGCGGCGAGTTGGGACGGAACGCGAAGTCCGGCGTCGTCGGCGTCCCGTCGGCCGGCGCGCCGGCGTTCACGGGACCGCTCGTGGGCAGCCCGGAGCATGCGGAGAGCACGAGCGCGCCGACCAACAGGGCGGCGGCGAGAATGCGGCGGATCATGACGGCTCCCCCTTCCGAGCATCCTGCGTATCCCGAGCATCCCGCGCCAGCAGGGCGGCGGCCTCGGCGATGTCGATCGGCTGGGTCGCACCCAGCTCGTCGAGCAGGGCCTCGCCCTCCTCGTGCGGGTCGAGGCGGATCGGCGACGACTCGAGCTCGCTTCCCGGAACGCGCGGCAGCGTCAGCACAAAGTGCGTGCCGCGTCCGGGTTCGCTCCACACGGCGAGCGTGCCGCCGTGCAGGCGTGCGTCGCCGAGCGCGATCGACAGCCCCAGTCCGGTGCCGCCGATCGTGCGCTTGCGGGAGGGGTCGGCTCGCCAGAACCGGTCGAACACCCGCTCCGCGTCGGCGGCCGACATCCCGAGCCCGAAGTCGCGCACGCCCAGCGCGACCGCCCGCTGGTCGCTGTCCACCGTGATCACGATCGGCCGCCCCTCGCCGTGCTCGATCGCGTTGCCGATCAGGTTGCGCACGATGCGGCGGATGCGGCGAGCATCCATCTCGACGGGCGAGTACCCGCCCGGGGCGACCAGTCGCACGTCCGTCCCGTGCTGCTGCGCGAGCTGCTGCATGGATTCGATGACGTCCTCGGCGAGGTGCGTGAGGCTCGTCGGTTCGAGCTCGAGCTGCACGGACCCGGCGTCGTAGCGGCTGATCTCCAGGAGGTCGACAAGCAGCACTTCGAAGCGCTGCACCTGCGCGTGCATGAGCTCGGCCGCGCGCGCGGTCGCGGGGTCGAAGCCGTCACGCTGGTCGTTGATCATGTCGGCGGCCAGGCGAATGGTCGTCAGCGGTGTGCGCAGCTCGTGCGAGACGTCGGAGACGAACCGCTGCTGCACGAGCGACAGGTCGGCGAGTTCCTTGATCTGCTTCTGGATGCTGTCGGCCATGGCGTTGAACGAGCGTCCCAACGTCGCGAGCTCGTCCTCGCCGCGCACCGGCAGTCGCACCTCCAGATCGCCGGCCGCCAACCGCGCGCTCGTGTCGGCAGCCTCGGCGATCGGGGTGGTCACGCTGCGCAGCACGAACCACGCGATCGCGGTGACGAGCAGGACGAGCGCGCCGCCGGCGAGCCAGAGGGTGCGCTGCACGAACAGCAGGGTCGTGTCGGCGTCCGCGAGATCGAACGCGAGGTACAGCTCGTAGGGTCCGACGTCCGGGAAGTTCAACTGCTGCCCGACGATGATGCCGGGCACGGTCGATCCCGTCGCCGCGGGCAGCGCGACCGACTGCCACCACAGCGCGTCGGCCGAGGAGTGGACGACGCGCTCGCGCATCCCTTCAGAGACGAGCTGTTCATCGAGACCGCTCGTGATGTCCAGCGGTGCGTTGGGCGCGGGCGCCTGTTCGATCCGCGACACCGAGAATCGTGCCCCCGGAATCTGCTGCACGATCTCGCTGCGGACAGCCGTCATGAGGTTCTGCGCGGCCACCCGATCACCGTCGGTCGCCGAGGCGTCGAGGATGCTCTGCGCGGCGGCGGAGGCGCGACGCGAGTCCCCCTGCACCTGATCCAGTCGCGACTGGAAGAGGTCGTTCTGAATCGCGAGCGCCATCCACACGCCGGCAACCAGGATCGCTCCCATCGTGAGCGCCACCGTGACGACGAGGGTGCGGAAACGGAGCGAGCGCCGCCACAGCGTTTCGATGCCTTCGATCCACGTGCCCGGCGCACGCCAGGAGAACGCGACGGGGGCTTTCGCGGCCGTGCCGGTGCTCCGCGGTGCCGACGACGCTCCGCCGGGCTTGCGCGGTGCGGAGGACGCTCCGCCGGGCTTGCGCGGTGCGGAGGCGGGATCGGGGGCGCCGCGCGCCACGACGTTCCTACGTGACGGCGCCGGCGCGGTAGCCCACGCCGCGCACCGTCGTGACGATCTTCGGGTTGTCGGGGTCGAGCTCGACCTTGGCGCGCAGGCGCTGGACGTGCACGTTGACGAGCCTTGTGTCGGCCTTGTAGTGGTAGCCCCAGACCTGCTCGAGCAGCATCTCGCGAGAGAACACCTGCTGCGGCTTGGACGCCAACGCCACGAGCAGCTCGAACTCGAGCGGGGTCAGGGCGATACTCGTCGTGCCGCGGCGCACTTCGTGCGCGGCGACATCGACGACCAGGTCGCCGATGCGCAGCACGGCTCCGGCCGCGTCGGTCGCGGGGCGCAGGCGCGTGCGGATGCGCGCGACGAGCTCCTTGGGATTGAAGGGCTTGACGATGTAGTCGTCCGCTCCCGATTCGAGTCCGCGCACGACGTCGGCGGTGTCGGACCGGGCGGTGAGCATGATGATGGGGACCCCGGACTCACTGCGAATCCGTCCGCAGACCTCGATCCCGTCGATCCCGGGAAGCATGAGATCCAGCAGCACGAGATCGGGAGACTCCGCCCGGAACGCGTCGACCGCCACCGCCCCGTCGGCGCAGAAGGAGGGCTCGAAACCTTCCGTCCGCAACACGATTCCGATCATCTCGGCAAGAGCTGTGTCATCGTCGACGACCAGGATGCGTGAGGTCATACTCGTCCTTCTCGTGGCTCCGAGATCGTGCCTGCGCACGACGTTCCGAGCTGGCTGCGGACGCGCCCCCGGACGCGACCGTGATCAAAGCGTAATGGAGCAACCTGGAGTCTGCCCGAAGGACCGCCGTCCTGTACACCCGCGCCTCCGACGAGAACGCGGGCTCCGAAGCGCCGCCCGCGCGATGTGACACGATGGATCGGACGGGCCCGCTGCGCGACCGAGGGGCCCCGACGAGACGGTGGAGGGAACGGGATGAGCGCCTATCCGACATGGACGCCGGCGTCCCGGACAGGCATCGTTCCGCTGCATCCGCTGACGTTCGGTACGATCCTGGGCCGCTCGTTCTCGGCGCTGCGCCACAACCCGCGCGTGCTGCTCGGTTTCGCGGTGGGTGTGCAGGCCGTCGCCTATCTCCTGCTGATCCTGGGGATCGGCGCGGCGGCGTTCTTCAGTTACGCGCGCCTGGACACGGTGCGTCCGGGCAGCGATGAGTTCGACGCGATCCTGGCCGGATCCACCCTCATCACGGGGCTCGCCGGATTCGTGCTGGGTGTGCTCGCAACCGCGCTGCAGGTCATCGTGCAGGCGGTGGTCGTCGTCGAGGTCGCGCATGCGGTCGTCGCCGAGAAGCTCACCGTCAGCCGGGCGTGGCGGCAGGTGCGCCCCGTGTTCTGGCGCCTGTTCGGATACATGATGCTGATCCTGCTCGTCGTGCTCGCGGTCGCCGCGGTGATCACGGTGAGCCTCGTCGGCATCGCTGTGGCCGGCGCGACGGCGGGGGCGATCGCGCTCACGGTCCTCGTCATCCTCGGTTCGATCCCGCTGTATCTGTGGTTGAGCACGAAGCTTCTCCTCGTGCCGTCGGCGATCATCCTCGAACGCGCGACGGTCGCCGGCGCGATCGCCCGCTCCTGGCGACTCACGCGCACGCGGTTCTGGCCGATCTTGGGCATCGTCGTCGTGGTCGGTCTGATCTTCAACCTCATCGGGCAGGTCATCAGTGTCCCGTTCACGCTCCTGGGCACGGGACTCAGCACGATCTTCGCGCCCACGGGCGAGACGACGGCCGCCTCGATCGCGGGCATGATCGTGCCGCTCGTGCTCACCTACGTGCTGACGCTCCTGGTGCAATCGATCGCGCTCATCGTGATGTCGACCTCATCGGCGCTCATCTACCTCGACTGCCGCATGCGCCACGAGGGCCTGGACATCGACCTGCTCGCCTACATCGACAAGCGCGATGCCGGCGAGCATCCGCTCCCCGATCCGTGGACGCAGCACATCGGACGCGTGGTGCCCGCCCGTCCACCCGTCGGGTACATGCCTCCCGGCGCATATGCGCCGGGACCGTATGCGCCGGGAGCGTACGCACCGGGACCGTATAACGCGGCGCCGCCGTATCCGCCGCAGCCGTACCCGCAGCCGCCGTATCCGCCACAACCGAGCTGGCAGCAGCCGCCTGGGGCGCCGCCGTATGCGCAGCCCGCGTATCAGCCTGCGCCCCCACCACCCGCGCCGCCGCTGCCCGAGCCGACCACGCCCGATCCCACGCGCTGGACGGCGCCCGGCGGCGATGATCGCGCCGGACGGGAGGGGCCGTGGTCCTGACGGGAGTGCCCGTCATCCCCGACCGGGACGAGGCGCGCGAGTGGGCCGAGCGCGAGCTCGCGCGGCCCGAGTATGCCGCCGCGGAACCCACACCGTTGGACCGCATCGCCCAGGGCATCCGCGACGTCATCGCGTCGATCTTCGGGTCCGAGGCTCCGGCCGGGCTGGGCAGCGTCGTGCTCGTCGTGCTCGCAGTACTCGTGATCGCGCTCATCGTGACCGCGTTCATCATCTGGGGGCGCCCGCGCGCTGTGCGCCGAGCGACGACACCCTTCGCGGCACTCTTCGGGGAGGAGGAGTCGCGGACGGCCGCACAGCTGCGTCGGCTTGCCGCGGAACAGGCGGATGCGGGAGAGTTCACGACGGCGGTCGTGCTGCGCATGCGTGCCCTCGCCCGGGGGCTGCAGGAGCGTGGACTCGTCGACCCTCCGCCCGGGGCGACCGTGCACGCCTTCGCCCGCGCCGCCGCGCGCGTCTTCCCCCACCGTGCCGCCGAACTCGAGAGCGCGGCCGACGTCTTCGACGACGTCCGCTATCTGCGCCGCCCCGGCACGGCGGCCGCCTACGCACAGGTCGCGCGCACGGACGAGCAGCTTGCGGCGGAGCATCCCGCCCCGTCGGAGACGTCCGATCGCCCCGATGCGCTCGCGACCGCCGGCCCGCGGAGTGCGCCGCGATGACGTACGCGCCAGGGCCGCACGGCGCCGTTTTGGACGCCGCCCCACCCGCGGGTGCGTCCCGACGTCGCCGCGTACCCGGCTGGGTGTGGATCGGGGCGACGATCCTCGTGCTCGGCGCGCTCGGGGCGTGGCTGTCCGGTTCGGGGCAGTGGAGCCAGCGCACGGCGCTCGACCCCGAGAGTGCGGGCGCAGACGGCACCCGCGCGATCGTCCAGCTGTTGCGCGAGCAGGGCGTCGACGTCGAGATCGCCCGCACGCGGGACGACGCGCGGGCCCTCCTCGCCGCCGCGGACGACGCGGGCGAGGCCGCGACCCTCGTCACGTCCGACTCGCCGTACCTCTCCGACGACGCGCTCGGTGCGCTCTTCGCTGCCGCAGAAGACGTCGTGCTGATCGGGCCACGCGCGCGATCGGTCGAGCTGCTGATCCCCGCGGCGTCGACCGGCGGGTTCGGCTCGTCCGACCCGGTCGCGCCCGGATGCGAACTGCCCGAGGCCGTCCGCGCCGGCACGATCATCGTCGGACGCACCTTCGACACGGGTTCCTCCGGGGCATCCGACCGCGTGACCGTCTGCTACCCCTCCGGCGACGGATACGGCCTGCTTGCCGCGCCACACGTCGGCACCGACAACGCCGCGTCCGGGCGCGCGGTCGTCATCGACGGCGGCGACCTGTTCACGAACGCGCACCTCGCGGAGGACGGAAACGCGGCCCTGGGCCTCGGCCTGATGGGTGGTCACGCGACGCTCGTCTGGTATCACCCCTCCCCCGCCGATTCCGATCTCGCGAACGCCGAAGCGACCCTCGGCGACCTGACTCCCGGGTGGGTGACCCCCGCGATCGTCCTGCTCGTCGTGGCGGCCGCGGTCGCCGCGCTGTGGCGCGGACGCCGCTTCGGCCCGCTCGTCGTCGAACGGCTCCCGGTGACCGTCCGCGCCGGCGAGACGATGCAGGGACGCGGGCGCCTGTACGCGCGCGGCCGCGACCATGGTCACGCGGCGGACTCGCTGCGGATCGGCGCTGTGGGGCGCCTCGCGCGCCTCTTGGGACTCGGGCCCGCGGCCGACGTGGGCACGGTCGCCGATGCCGCCGCCGACCGGATCGGAGCATCCCGTACGCACGTACGCGCTCTGCTCCTCGACGAGGCGCCACACACGGATGCCCAGCTGCTCGCGATCAGCGACCGGCTGCGCGACCTCGAGCTTGCCGTACGCGCCGCCGTGCGCGATGAAGGGAGACCCCGATGACCGACGCCTCACCGACCGACCCGGCCCACGACGACCCGACCCGTGACCCGGCCCGCGTTGACCCAACCCGTGACGCCGCGCAGGACGTCACCCTCCGCGAGGCGATGAACCGCGTGCGCCTCGAGGTCAGCAAGGCCGTGATCGGTCAGGACGGCGCCGTGACCGGGCTGCTGATCGCGCTGCTCGCGCGCGGGCACGTGCTGCTGGAGGGTGTTCCAGGTGTCGCCAAGACGCTCCTGGTGCGTTCGTTCAGCCAGGCGCTGGGGCTGGACACCCACCGCATCCAGTTCACTCCCGACCTCATGCCCGGCGACGTGTCGGGGTCACTCATCTACGACGCGCGATCCGGCGAGTTCGAGTTCCGCGAGGGGCCCGTGTTCACGCACATCCTGCTCGCCGACGAGATCAACCGCACCCCGCCGAAGACGCAGTCGGCGCTGCTGGAGGCGATGGAGGAGCGTCAGGTGTCGGCGGACGGCGTCACGCGTCCGCTACCGGACCCGTTCCTGGTCGCCGCGACCCAGAACCCGATCGAGCACGAGGGCACGTATGTGCTCCCCGAGGCGCAGCTGGACCGGTTTCTCCTCAAACTCGTCATCGACGTCCCGGACCGTGACGCGGAGATCGCCGTGCTCCGCCGACACGCCGAAGGCTTCTCGCCACGCGATCTCGCCGGGGCGGGGATCCGGCCGGTCGTCGCGCTCGCCGAGGTGCACGCCGCCCAGCGGGCGGCCGCATCCGTCACGGTCACCGACGACGTGCTCGCCTACGTCGTCGACCTCGCCCGCGGCACCCGTCAGAGCCCCTCGGTGCGGCTGGGCGTGAGCCCACGTGCGACGACGGCGCTGCTGGCCGCCGCGAAGGCGTGGGCGTGGCTCGGCGGGTACCCCGCGATCACGCCGGATCACGTGCAGACGATGCTCGTGCCGGTCTGGCGGCACCGCATCCGTCTGCGTCCCGAGGCCGAGATCGAGGGCGTGTCGGCCGACGCGACCCTGCGCGCCGTCGTGCAGCAGACCCGGGTCCCCCTGTGACACACGTCGGTGCCGCCCTGGCTCCCTCGCCTCGCGTTCACAACTCAGGAAAACCGGGCTCCGCGCGCGACGTGATCCGCGTGATCACGCGGATCACGTCCACCCCCGCAGGTCTTTTTCCTGAGTTGTGGACACGGAGCCGCGCACCCCGTCACACGCCGGAACCGACGCCGCGAACCCGGAGGAGCGCGCCGTGTACGTGACCGGGCGGCTCGCGCTGCTCGTGGGCGTCGGCGTCGTGCCCGTCGTGCTGCTCTCGGCAGCGGCCGGCGGCTCGGCCCCCGTCGCGTGGGCCGCAGCCGGCGGGTGGATGCTCGTGTGCGGCCTTCTCGCCGCCCTCGACGTGTCGAGGGCGGCGGCGCCCGGTGCGGTGCGCGTCTCGCGCACCGCACCGGCACGGACGCGCCAGGGTGTGCCGGTGCAGACGGCGCTGACCCTCGACAACACGGGCTCGCGGGAGCTCCGCGGACTGGTGCGCGACGCGTGGGAGCCCACCGCGGGGGCGCCGCCGGACCGCCTGCGGGTGGACGTTCCCGCCGGCGAGCGCCGCACGTACCAGGTGCCCCTGATCCCCCGCCGGCGCGGCGAGCGCCGCACCGGCTTCGTGGTGGTGCGAGCCCGAGGTCCCCTCGGGCTCGCGGGGCGCCAGGCGCGTATCGACGCGCCTGGCGCCGTCCGGGTGCTGCCGCCGTTCGACTCGCGGCGGCATCTGCCCTCGCGCATCGCTCGGTTGCGCGAGCTGGACGGGAACACGAGCGTGCAGGTGCGCGGACAGGGCACGGAGTTCGATTCGCTGCGCGAGTACGTGCGCGGCGATGATGTCCGTTCGATCGACTGGCGGGCGACGGCGCGTGCGCGCACGACGATGCTGCGCACGTGGCGACCCGAGCGGGATCGACACGTCGTGATCGTCGTGGACACGGGTCGCACATCGGCGGGCCGGGTGGGTGACGAAACCCGCCTGGATGCCGCGATGGAGACCACGCTGCTGCTCGCCGCGCTCGCCGACCGCGCGGGCGACAACGTGCACGTCGTGCTGTTCGATCGGGTCGTCCGCGGACGCGTGAGCGGGGTGCGCGGGAGCGCGCTGCTGCCCGCACTCGTCGACACGATGGCGAGCGTCGAACCCACGCTCATCGACACCGATTGGGACGCGGCCCTGGCTCAAGCGGCCGTGTTCACGACTCGTCCCTCGCTCGTGGTACTGCTGACCGCACTGGATGTGGCCGCCGCGAGCCGGGGTCTGCTCGGCGCGCTGCCCACCCTCACGGCACGCACGCGGGTGGTCGTCGCGTCGGTCACGGATGCGGGTTTGCCGGCCCTCGCCGCGGAGCGTGCGACGAGCGACGACGTCTGGCTCGCCGCATCCGTCGAGCGCACGCTCCTCGACGCCGACCGGCTCTCCGCCGCGATCGGGCGGCTGGGCGCGGATGCCCTCGCGGCCGGCCCCGCGGAGCTTCCGCCGCGCGTCGCCCACCGCTATCTCGAGCTCAAGGCGGCCGGACTCCTCTGACGAGGCTCGGCGACGCATTCCCGGGATTCGCGCCAACCTGTGAGTACGCTGAGCGCGAAAGGAGTCGCCCACCATGAGCAACGACCCTCGTCCAGAACCTTCGATCCCCCCTACTCCGCTCGAGCACGAACCCGCTCCCGCGGGGCCCTCGCTCAGTTCGCGCCTGCTCGCTGAGGCGTTCGGCACGTTCCTGCTCGTCTTCGGTGCGATCGGTGCCGCCCTGTTCGCCGCATCCTTCGGGGCGGGCACCGACGACAGCATCAAGGCGATCGGCTTCGTGGGGGTTGCCCTCGCGTTCGGCCTCACCGTGATGGCGGGCGCCTACGCGTGGGGCCCGATCTCGGGCGGGCACTTCAACCCGGCCGTGACGCTCGGACTCGCCGCCGCCGGACGTTTCGAGTGGAAGGGCGTCGTCCCGTACATCATCGCGCAGCTGATCGGCGGCGCCGTCGGCACGACGTTGCTCGTGCTGATCGGGCTGTTCGGACCGGACGGGTGGCTCACGGTCGCTCAGGACGGCGGCTTCGCCAGCAACGGATACGGCGAGCACTCGCCCGGCGGCTTCGGGATCGGCGCTGCCATCATCATCGAGATCATCCTCACGGCGGTCTTCGTGCTGGTGATCCTCGGTGTCACGAACTCGCGCCGCGGCACGCCCGCGATGGCGGGACTCGTGATCGGCCTGACGCTCACGCTCATCCACCTGATCGCGATCCCGATCGACAACACGTCGGTCAACCCCGCGCGCTCGATCGCGACGGCGATCTACGGTGGCGTCGACGCGCTCGCTCAGCTGTGGGTGTTCATCGTGTTCCCGATTGTCGGTGCCCTCCTGGCCGGGTTCCTCAACCGCGCGCTGTTCGACCGCAAGGCCGACTGAGCACCACGCGATACGCAAGCGGCCCGCCCCCTGAGGGGACGGGCCGCTTGTCGTGGTGGCGGATCAGCGCAGGTCGAACCGGATCAGCGCAGGTCGAACCGGTCCAGTTCGGTGACCTTGGTCCACGCGGCGACGAAGTCGTTCACGAACTTCTCGGTCGCGTCGTCCGAGGCGTACACCTCGGCGAGCGCACGCAGCTCCGAGTTCGAACCGAACAGCAGGTCGACGCGCGTGCCGCGGCCGACGAGATCGCCCGAACCCTCCTTGCGGCCCTCGAACGCGTGCGAGACACCGTCGGGGGCGCGGTCCAGCGGTGTCCACGTCGTGCCCAGATCGAGCAGGTTCACGAAGTAGTCGTTCGTGAGCACACCCGGGCGGTCGGTGAACACGCCGTACTCGGAGCCGTCCCAGTTGGCGCCGAGGGCGCGCAGTCCGCCGACGAGGACGGTCATCTCGGGGGCGGTCAGCGTGAGCAGGTTCGCCTTGTCGATGAGGTGGTACTCCGCAGGACGCTCGGCGAACGGTCCCTGGTAGTTGCGGAACCCGTCGGCGATCGGCTCGAGCACGGCAAACGACTCGACGTCGGTCTGCTCCGCCGTCGCGTCGGTGCGGCCGGGACGGAAGGGCACCTCGACGGTGACCCCGCCCTCGGCGGCGGCCTTCTCGACACCCGCGTTGCCCGCGAGCACGATGAGGTCCGCGAGCGAGACCCGCTTGCCGTCCGTGCGACCCTCGTTGAATGAGGCCTGGATGCGCTCCAGCTCGCCGAGCACCTTCGCCAGCTGGGTCGGGTTGTTGACCTCCCAGTCCTTCTGCGGGGCCAGACGGATGCGGGCGCCGTTGACACCGCCGCGCTTGTCACTGCCGCGGAACGACGACGCCGCCGCCCATGTGGTCGAGACCAGTTCGGCGACGCTCAGGCCCGTGTCGAGGATCCGCCGGCGCAGCTCCGCAGCATCCGCCGCGTCGATCAGCTCGTGGTCGACGGCCGGAACCGGGTCCTGCCAGATGAGGACCTCGTCGGGAACCTCGGACCCGAGGTAGCGCGCGAGCGGACCCATGTCGCGGTGCGTGAGCTTGAACCACGCGCGGGCGAACGCGTCGGCGAAGGCCTCCGGGTCGTCCTTGAAGCGACGCGAGATCTCGCCGTACACGGGGTCGAAGCGGAGGGAGAGGTCGGTCGTGAGCATCCGCGGTTCGCGGCGCTTCGTGCGGTCGTGGGCGTGGGGCACCATGTCGGCGCCCGCGCCGTTGATCGGACGCCACTGCTTCGCTCCCGCAGGGCTCTCCATGAGCTCCCACTCGTAGGCGAAGAGGATGTGGAAGAACTCGTTGTCCCAGCGGGTGGGGTGATAGGTCCACGTGACCTCGAGGCCCGAGGTGATCTGGTCGTCGCCCTTGCCCGAGGCGTAGTTGTTCTTCCAGCCCAGGCCCTGCATCTCCAGGCCCGCGGCTTCGGGGTTGTCCTCGATGTTCGAGTCGGGCGCCGCACCGTGGGTCTTGCCGAAGGTGTGGCCGCCGGCGATGAGGGCGACGGTCTCCTCGTCGTTCATCGCCATGCGCGCGAACGTCTCGCGGATGTCGTGTGCCGCCGCGATCGGGTCCGGCACACCCTCGGGGCCCTCGGGGTTGACGTAGATGAGCCCCATCGTCGTCGCGGCGAACGGCTTCGCGAGTTCACGGTCTCCCGAGTAGCGGCGGTCCGTCCCCAGCCACGTGGTCTCGGCACCCCAGTACACGTCGTCGTCCGGCTCCCACACGTCGGGGCGTCCACCGGCGAATCCGAAGGTCTTGAAGCCCATCGACTCCAGGGCCACGTTGCCGGAGAGGACCATGAGATCACCCCACGACAGCGACTGGCCGTACTTCTTCTTGACGGGCCAGAGCAGACGTCGCGCCTTGTCGAGGCCGACGTTGTCGGGCCAGCTGTTCAGCGGCGCGAACCGCTGCTGTCCCGTGCCGGCGCCGCCGCGGCCGTCGTAGATGCGGTAGGTGCCCGCCGCGTGCCAGGCCATGCGGATGATCAGGGGGCCGTAGTGTCCGAAGTCGGCCGGCCACCAGTCCTGCGAGGTCGTGAGGACCTCCTCGATGTCCTTCTTCACCTCGGCGAGGTCGAGGGCCTCGAACGCGGACTTGTAATCGAAGTCGCCGCCCAGCGGGTTGCCTTCGACGGGGTTCTTCTTCAGGATGCCGAGGTTCAACTGGTTCGGCCACCACACGCGGTTGGCGTCACCGGTCGTGGGGTGCGGCATCGCATGCACGACGGGGCATCCGACGGCCTCCTCGACGCGCGCCTCCTCGGCGTCGGTCACCGTGACGGACTGGTCGATCTCGGTCGGCTCGGCGCCGATACCCGCGGTCGTCTCGTCGGTCGTTGTCTCGTCGGCGGGGATCGTCTCTTCGTTCTCGCTCATCTCTGGCTTCCTCCTCGGTGGACGGGGTCATGTCGGATGTGGGGGGCTCGGGCTCGACGGAGTGTCTCCGCCGGCGGGATCAGGCCGTCGCGGCGCGGTCCGCGTCGACGCAGGCCGGGCAGAGACCCCAGTAGGTCACTTCGGCCGTGTGCACGACGAACCCGTGGTCGTCGGCGGGCGTGAGGCAGGGGGCCGCCCCCACGCTGCAGTCGACGTCGGCGATCGCACCGCACTGCGTGCAGACGACGTGGTGGTGGTTGTCGTCGACGCGCAGTTCGTACAGTCGCCGGTGACCCGCCGGTTCGATGCGGCGCACCAGGCCCGCGTCGACGAAATCGCCCAGCGCGTTGTACACGGACTGCAGGCTCGTCGCGGGAACGCGCTGCGCGACCACCGCGAAGACGTCGTCGGCGGCGGCATGCGGATGCTCGTGCAGAGCGTCGTACACGGCACGCCGGGACTCGGTGACGCGCAGGCCGGTCGCCCGGATCCGCTCGTCTGTCGTCATGCCCCCAGTCTACCTTATTTTGAGTGAATCAAAGTTGAATGCTCCAGCGTTGAGCGTCAGCCGGCGACGAGTTCGGGCGTGCCGGCGTCGAACTCTTCAAGACCGCCGGTCTCCCCCGCCCGGTACGCCCGCCCGCCGATGACGACCATGTAGAACACGAAGGCGCCGAGCGCGAGCGCCCCGATGCCGATCTTGAGCCACCACGGCCACGGCTGCCCGGTCACGAACCCCTCGATGATTCCCGAGACGAGCAGGGAGAGCACGAGTCCGATTGCGACGACGACGAGGGAGATGCCCGCATCCGCCAACGCCCGTCCGCGGGTGCGGTGGCCCGGCGCGATCCAGGACCAGAACAGGTGCAGACCCGCCGCTCCCGCCACGAAGATGCTCGTGAGCTCGAGGAGCCCGTGCGGGAGGATGTAGAGCACGAACACGTCGCCCGCGTCGAAGGCGAGCAGTACGGCCGCCGCCGTGCCCACGCCGATCGCGTTCTGGACGAGCACCATGACGGGCCAGAACCCCGTGATCCCGAACAGGACGCACTGCACGGCGATCCACGCGTTGTTCGTCCAGACGGTACCCGCGAACGTCGCGGCCGGGTTGTAGTAGTCGATGAAGTCGTGCTCGGCGTAGTGCTGAAGGTCGGCCTGCGCGCCCAACGTTGCGACGAGCGCCGGGTCGCCGGACACCCAGAACGCGACGAGCGCGACCACGGCGACGAAGGCGACCGCGATCACGAGCGCCGTCCACCGCAGCCGGTAAAGGGCGGCGGGCAACTGCAGGGCGAAGAAGCGCGGCAGGACCCGCAGCGGGTTCTCCCGCGCGCCGGTGAGCCGCACGCGCGCGGCCGAGATCAGGGTGGACACGACGTCTCCCTGCGCCGAACGACCGGCGGACGTCTTGATATCAGCCAGGTCGGCCGACGCGGCCTGATACCGCGCGACGAGTTCGTCCGCCTCGCTTCCGTTGAGGCGACGGATGCGGTCGAGCTCGGCCAGCCGGTCCCACTCCTCCCGGCGTGCGGCGGTCAGCGCGTCGAGATCCACGCCGCCTAAACTACCCGCATGAGCGCAGACGCAGCATCCGCGCGCCCGCACGCGTCGACGCTGCTCGTGCGCGTCGCCCAGGACGAGGTGCTCACCGGCGAGGCGGTCGCGCTCGATGTGCAACCCGTCGGGATGCTCATGCGCGCGCTGGGCGCGATCATCGACATGCTCGTCGCGATCGTGATCCTGCTCGCGGTCGCGCTGCTCGCCTTCGGCCCGCTGCTGGATGTGATCGGAGAGGATGCGGCCCGCATCGCGATCATCGTGACGATCGTGCTCGTGCTCGTCGTGCTGCCCACCGTCGTGGAGACCGCGACGCGCGGGCGCAGCCTGGGACGCCTCGCGATCGGTGCGCGCATCGTGCGGTGGGACGGCGGGGCATCCGGGTTCCGGCAGGCGCTCATCCGCGCGCTCGTGGGGCTGTTCGAGATCTGGTTCACGCTTGGCGTCGTCGCGGTCGTGACCGGGTCGTTCACGCCGCGGTCGCAGCGGCTGGGCGATCTCGCGGCGGGCACGTACGCGCAGCGCACGCGCACACCGGCGCTGCCGCCGCCGCTGCCGGGCGTGCCGCTCGGACTCGAGGCGTGGGCGGCGATCGCCGACGTGGCACGCCTGCCCGACCGACTCGCGCGCCGCCTCGCGCAGTTCCTGCACCAGTCCGGTGCGTTGCAGCCCGCCGCCCGCGAGCAGTTGGCTTCGGAACTGCTGGCGGATGCGGCGCCGTTCGTCTCCCCCGTGCCACCCGCACCACCGATCACGGCGCTGTTCGCGATCGCCGCCGTCCGCCGCGAGCGGGAGTATCGCGCCCTCGCCGGCGAGGCCGCGCGCGTGCAGGCGCTCGCCCCCGTCCTGGATCGCCTCCCCCACGCCTTCCCCCGCCGCTGATCGCCCCATTAGAGAGATCCCACACCGCCCGAGACGGCGGCCCCCGGAACCGCCACCTCCGGGGTCGTGGCGACGTCAGTAGCGGTAGTGGTCGAGCTTGTATGGGCCGCCCACGGGCACGCCGATGTACGCGGCCTGCTCCGGCGTCAGCTCGGTGAGCTCGACCCCGAGCGCGTCCAGGTGCAGGCGCGCGACCTTCTCGTCCAGTGCCTTGGGCAGCGTGTAGACGCCGACGGGATACTCCGCGTTCCTCGTGTACAGCTCGAGCTGTGCGAGCACCTGGTTGGTGAACGACGCGCTCATGACGAACGACGGATGCCCTGTCGCGTTGCCCAGGTTCATCAGGCGTCCCTCGCTCAGCACGAGGATGCTCCGCCCCGTGGGCAGTCGCCACTCATGCACCTGCGGCTTGATCTCGATCTTCTCGACGCCCTCGATCGCGGCAAGTCCCGCCATGTCGATCTCGTTGTCGAAGTGTCCGACGTTCCCGACGATCGCGAGGTGCTTGAGCGCGAGCAGGTGCTCGGCGGTCACGACGTTCTTGTTGCCTGTGCCTGTGATGACGAGGTCGACGCGGTCCACGACGTCTTCGAGTCGCGCGACCTGGAAGCCGTCCATCGCCGCCTGCAGGGCGCAGATCGGGTCGACTTCGCTGACGATGACGCGCGCACCCTGACCGCGCAGCGCTTCCGCGGCGCCCTTGCCGACGTCTCCGTAGCCGACGACGAACGCGGTCTTCCCGCCGATGAGCACGTCAGTCGCGCGGTTGATGCCGTCGGGAAGGGAGTGCCGGATCCCGTAGGTGTTGTCGAACTTGGACTTCGTGACCGAGTCGTTGACGTTGATCGCCGGGAACAGCAGGCCGCCGGCGGCGGCCAGTTCGTACAGCCGGTGGACACCCGTCGTGGTCTCCTCCGTCACACCGACGATGCCGGCGGCCACCCGCGTCCACCGCTGCGGGTCGGCCGCGAGGCTCCGCCGCAGCACGTCGAGGATGATCGCGTACTCCTCGCTGTCGTCGGCGGTCACCGCAGGGACGGCACCGGCCGCCTCGCACTCGACGCCCTTGTGCACGAGCAGCGTGGCATCACCGCCGTCGTCGAGGATGAGGTTCGGACCCTCGAAACCCTCAGCCGACCAGTCGAAGATCCGCTCGGTGCACGCCCAGTACTCCTCGAGCGTCTCGCCCTTCCACGCGAACACGGGCACGCCCTGCGGCTGCTCGACGCTGCCGTGGGGTCCGACGACGACGGCCGCGGCGGCCTCATCCTGCGTCGAGAAGATGTTGCAGCTCGCCCACCGCACCTGGGCACCCAGCGCCACGAGGGTTTCGATCAGCACGGCGGTCTGCACGGTCATGTGCAACGACCCGGCGATGCGCGCACCGCGCAGCGGCTGGGTGGGACCGAACTCCTCGCGCAGCGCCATGAGCCCGGGCATCTCGTTCTCGGCGAGCCTCAGCTGATGCCGACCGGATGCGGCGAGCGCGAGGTCGGCGACCTGGAACTCCAGCGGCGCGGTACGGGTGACAGACGTGGTGGCAGGCATCCGCCCATTCTCCCACGCCCCCACATCCGTCCGCCGCCGTCACCCGGGCATCCGGCCCCGCAACCAACCTCGGAGAATCGCGCGAAGTTCGCACGAAAGCGGCGGAATCATCCGACCTTCGCGCCGATCTCCGAACTACGGATGCACGAGAACGACCAAGAGCGGATGCTCCCGCGCCGCCGGCTCAGGCGTGCAGCGTCTCGTGGCGGACGACGACCCACCCCTTGGGCGCGGACATGCGGTCGGTGTGGATGGCGCACAAGTCGTGGGCGTGCACGTCGCGGGACGCGCCGAGCGGGCCGAGGACGGCCATCTGGTCGTCGTAGTCGTACGTGAGGGTCGAGACGGCCTCACGGGCGCATCCCACCTTGGAGCAGAGACGTTCGAGCATCGCGGCCATGCTAGCCGCCCGCCCGGCCGCTGCCCGGCGCCTCGCCGCGGGATCCTCGGGTAGGTTCGAGGCATGATCCGCCGACGTCGCCCGCGCGCCCCGGAGCACGCCCGCGACCGGCCGCGCCCCGACCGGCACGGGCGGCACGGACGCGAGGGCCGCAGCTCGATCGTGCGCCCCCCGCTGCCGGCGATCGACACGCGCTGGGAGCGCTTCGACATCGCCGTGGGCGCGGCGGCCGAGTTCCTGCGTTCCGCGTGGGACGAGTTGCAGGACGTCCGCTTTGAACTGCAGGGGATGCCGCCCGCGAGCGATGCCGACGGGATCCCGCGGTGGCACGTCGACCGCGCCGGCAAGCGAATCACGCTCTACCGGATCCCGATCGAGCGCCTCAGTCGCCTTCACCGCGCGGACGATCTTCACCGACGGATGCTCATCGAGGGCTTCGTCTTCCGTGCCGCCGCCGAGTACCTCGACCGCGACCCGTGGGACCTCGGCCCGGAGCGTTTCCGCTACTTCTGAGCAGCCGACCTCGGCCCAGACACGGCCACAGCACCCGTCACGGGTACACGCGGAGCGCCGCGGCCTCGTCAGCCGCGGGCTGCACGGGCGTCCCGGCGAGGATTCCCGCACCCGTGTACGTGACGCCTGCGCGCACGGGAGCCGTGGCCGACAGGCGCCAGACGCCCGCGCCGGGCAGTGCGACCGCGCCGGATGACCCCGCGGGCACGGTGAGCGTGAGCGCCGGTCCCCCGACGACGGACTCGAGGGTGACGTCGACGTCGGCTTCCGCGGACGTGTCGACGACGAGTCGGGCGGATGCTCCGGGGGCGACCGGCACGAGTGCGGGCACCTCGAGGAGGCTGGTCGGGGCGTACCAGGCGAAGTCGCGGGGTGCGGCCGAGGCCGTCCGCGCGGCGGCGACGACGGGAGCATCCGCGTCGACCCGCACGACGTACGTCCCGGGGGTGAGCGTCGGGAAGGATGCTTCCAGTGTCAGCCCGGCCGAGAGCGCGACCTCGGCGGTCGCGGCCGCGGTGCTGTCCGGCGCGGATCCGACCGCGTAGGCCGAGACGGTCGCACGGGTGTCGGCGTCCGGGGCGAGCAGGCGCACGTCCAGCGCGGCCGAGCCCGCGGCGACGGCAGCGGGGACCTCGACGCCGGGGATCACCTGGAGCACATCGGCCTCCGCGGCCCCGGTGAGCACGTCGACGCCGACGGGTTCGAGCGTCTGCGTCTGCGACGACTGCAGCGCCGCGACGATCGGTGCGCCCGACGATGTCACGCGGACGACGGGTGACCGCTCCCCCACGAGCAGGCCCGACAGCGGCAGAATCTGCTGCGTGCCGGCGGCCAGCACGATGCCCGTAGAGCCGGGAGCCGCGACGAGACCGTCGGTTCCGAACACGGAGAGGTCGACTGTCGCCGCCACCGCACCGGGATTGCTGAGGATGAGGAGGTCGGCCGAGCCGGTCGTCGTCGAGCCCGCGGCGAGCCATGACTGGAACCGCGGGACCGGGCAGACGGATGCGGTGAATCCCGTCAGGTCCTCCGCGCGCACGACGGCGGACTGGGCGCCGGCCACGGCATCGGCGGCGCCGGAGAACACGATCGTCCGGCCCTCGATCGGCGAGTCGAGCACGGATTCATCCCCGGTCCCCACCGCCTGTGCCTGCGCCGCGATCGCGAGCTCGTTCGCGTCGAGGGAGTTGCGGCCCGGGGCGATCAGGGCGCCCGTGCAGGTCGCGGATGCGGCGGCGGCGGCCGGCTGGGCGAGCACGCTCACCGGCTGCCGGGTCGGTGCGCTCCAGTCCGCCGCGACGGCACCGGTCACCGCGAGCACGGCGACAGCGGCGATCGCGCCGCCCGCGAGCATCCGTGCGCCGGAGATCGGCCATCGTGCGCTCATGCGCGTCCTCCCGGCTCGTCGGTCCACGGGTCCGGGGTCTCCCCGCCGGTGTATTCGGGGGCGATGAGATCTTCGGCCTCGTGGATGCCATCGCGCGACGTGTCCGGCACCGCCGCATCCAGCTCTGTCTCGTCCGGCACCGCCTCGCCCGGCTCCCCCTCGTCCGGCACGCCCGCATCCGGCTCGCCCTCGTCCGGCACACCCTCGTCCGGCACGGCCGCGTCCGGCACGGCCGCGTCCGGCACGGCCGCGTCCGGCACCGCCGCCCTGCGCTTCGCGCGTCGTCGCGGCGCCGCAGATCGCTCCGTCCGCACCCCGACGACCCGGTGATGCGTGCGCGCGGCCCGGCGTGACGCCGCCGTCGGCACGGCCAGTAGGAGTGCGATCGCGAACGCCGCGACCTGCACGAGTGCGATGCTCCGTGCGATCGCGGCGGTCTGCGCGCTCGTCGGAGTGCGATCCGCGATCTTCCCCGTCACCCGCCACAGTGCGCCGCGGGCCGTGTCACCGACGGTGTCGAGCGCCGCGCGCGCGTTCATCGCCGCGGTCGCCTGCCGCGCGAGCGGGAGCGGGTCGGCGTCGGCGGTCCCCCGCAGCAGCACGAAGCCGATGCCTTCGGCCGCGAGCTGCGGCGACGGGTCGACGGCGCCGGGAGAGACGAGGTCGGCGGCGAGCGAGGCGATGCGCCGATCGCCGGCGGTGGGCTGCGTGCGGGTGGAGATCACCGTCGACTGCCCGCCGAGCGTCTCGCTCGCACCCCACACGAGTCGTGCCTCGAGGGAGCCGTCCTCGAGCGGGGTGAGCACGAGGGTTCCGAGGTTCGGGTCGCTCTCGCCCGCGGCGGCGACGAATGCCGGCAGCGTGCTGGACGGGCCGTTGCGCAGCAGCGTCTCCCCGCGCGCGGGTGCGATCAGCGCGGGGAAGGCCAGCACGCCGACGGCGAGCACGACGACGACGGCCGCGAGGGGACGCGCCACCCGCATGCCGCGCGCCCACGACGCGGCCGGATGCCATCCCTTCTCGTGCTCACCTCGCTCCGCCCGGTGTGCAATCCCCCACGCGCCCGCCCGCAGGGGTCCGTCCAGGGCGACGAGTGCGGCCCCCGTCGCGCCCAGCCACCCCAGACTCAGCGCGACGCCCGGCCACAGCAGTACCACGACCGAACCGTTGGTCTGCACCGCCAGCTGCGCGACACCGATCGCCGTCGCGATCCCGACGACGCCGACACCGACAAGCGCCGTGCCCGCGAGCCAGCGCGCCGTCAGCAGCGACAGGAGAGCGACCGCGCCGAGGGGCAGACACAGCACCCACGCCCAGCCGCCGAGCTCGACAAGGGTGGACCAGCCGAGCAGATCTGGCGTCGGGAAGCCCGCCGCGAGCAGCGCGCGACCGACCGCATCCGCTCCGTTCTGGACGGCGACGAAGACCGCGCCGGGATCGGCCAGCAGCCCCCACCAGTCGCCGTCGCCGAAGCCGCGCTCCCATACGAGCGGCGCGAACAGCGCGGCGGCGGGCACGACGATCCAGGCGGCACGCGTGGCCGTGATGCCCGCGCTCACGACGAGCACGAGCCACAGCAGCAGGAGCGCGGGCACGAGCGAGGGCGCGCAGGCGGCGACGGCGGCAAAGAGGATGGATGCGGCGCCCGCGGCCGCCCATGAACGGCGCGCGACGACGGCGGTGTAGAACAGCCAAGGCAGCAGCAGGTGCGCGAGCACGGCGGCGGGGCGTCCCTGCAGCAGCGCCGTGAGGAAGGTGGGCGCGAGGGTCCAGAGCACCGCGCCCGCGATGCGAAGCCCGGAACGCTCGGTCAACCGTGTCGCGGCGAACCATCCGCCGAGTGCAGCCAGCGGCAGGGCGAGCACCCAGATCAGCACGAACAGGTGGGACGGGTTCCAGAACGTCAACGACCCGAGCACGGCGATGAGCGCGGCGAACGGGTCGGCCGGTCCCACGACGTCCAGGCCCAGGGCGCGGCGCCCGTACGCCGCATCCGTCCACAGCGCGACGACCCCCTCGTGGAGGGGCAGCAGCCCGCCCCCGCCGAGGGTCGGCCACGCGAGCAGCGCGACGAAGGCGAGCATCCCCACGACGAGCGCGGCAAGAACCGTCCATGCCCCACCGCCCGTGAAGAACCGCAGGTCGCCGCGCACGAGCGGCGCGTCGATGCCGCCCTCGGGGCCGTCCAGGCGGCGGCGCAACTGGGCGCGGGTGACCCGTAGCTGCGCGAGCTGGGACCACGGGATGCGCGTGCCCGTCGCGCGGGACGCGGTCCGGATGCGGCGGCGCGAACGGGCGACGGATCCGAGCCGCACCCAGACGACGGCGCTCGCCGCCCACTCCCCGAGCACCGCGGTCGGCGCCTTCCGCGCCAGGTGCAGGATCGTGCGCAACACGGCGAGCACGGGGATCGACAGCCAGTGCAGCGCCACTGCGGCGGCCGGCGCGTACGCGAGGCGCCGATGCAGTTGGGCGGTGCGCCGCGCGTACACGTTGTGCCGCACCGCGCCGCCGGCGCGTTCCGCGCGCGCGTCGGGCGTCGGTTCGGCGGGCAGGCCCGCGACGCCGTCTCCGGCGACGGCCACGCGGGCGCCCGGCACGAGCACAGCGCGTGCGCCCGAAAGTCGGGCTCGCACACCGAGGTCCAGCCCCTCGTCGGCACCGGCGAGGGCACGGTCGAGTCCGTCGAGCGCGTCCCAGCTGTCGCGGCGCACGAGCATCCCCCGCACATCCGCGGCCAGCGCGTCGTCGGCGAGGTCGTACTGGCCCTGATCGAGCGGTCCGTCGATGAGTTCGACCGCGCGGCCCAGTCGCGTCATGCTGACACCGAGCGAGACGATGCGTCCCGCATCGTTCCACTCGACGAGTTTGGGGGCGGCGACCGCGACGGATGCGTGGCGCTCGAGCGCGCCCACGAGGCGAGCCAGCGCCTCCGGTTCGGCCGCGGTGTCCTGTGCCAGCAGCCACACCGCCTCGGCGTCGTCGAGGCGATGCGCGCCGAGTCGGATCGCGTCCGCGTACGAGGCGCCGCGGGCGGCGGAGATGACGCCCTCCGCTCCGGATTCGCCGATCAGATCGGACAGTTCACCGCTCGCGCTTCCGCACACGATGATCGTCAGTGCCTCGGGGGGCCGCTCCTGGGCGCGCAGCGAGCGCAGGGTGCGTTCGAGGTGCCACGGATCGCCGTCGGAGCGCACGACGAGAAGAGCGTGAACACGGGCTGGCATGGCGAGGTCAGCCTAAGCGGGTGCGGGGTGTGATCCGGGCTTACGCGCCGACCGACCGGGAAACCGGACCGGTGCGGTGTCAGCTCGCGCGGCGCTTGAGCTTGCGACGCTCGCGCTCGGACAGACCGCCCCAGATGCCGAAGCGCTCATCGTTCTGCAGCGCGTACTCCAGGCATTCACCGCGCACTTCGCAGGACGTGCAGATGCGCTTCGCGTCGCGCGTCGAGCCGCCCTTCTCGGGGAAGAACGCTTCGGGGTCCGTCTGTGCGCACAGCGCGTCGGTCTGCCAGGCAAGCGGGTTGTCGTCGTCGTCGACCGGTTTGCGAACGCCGGGAACTCCCAGTCGCACCGGATCGACGAACCAGTTCGCCGGAACACTGGAACGATACTCAGCCGTCATATCGTCCTCCCACTCTCTGCTCCCCGCTTTTCCCCGGTGCTCTTCCCCGGTGGCCCCCCACTCGAGTGCGTGTGTCACTAATTACACCCTTGTCATTCGCTCCGGTCAAGCGCGGCATCGTAAACCCTCAAGAAGGTGTTTAACCTTCATTGACGCGCCTCCGGCGTGTCGCGGACTCGATCCGGCCGCGCTCCGAGCACGTCACGGGCGCGCTCACGCACCTGCGAGCGCGGAAGCTGCCGCGCTACCCTGGGGAGCAAATGGCCGTGCACTCGCGACACCCCGCCGGACCGGTTCCGAGCGCACCCGTGCGCGAGTCGACCGGGCACTTGATGCTGCGCGCGTACACCACCTTCGTCCTTTTCATCGCCCTCGCGACGACATTCTGGTACAACCTGCTCGGTCCCGCGGGGCTCGTCGTGCTCGTGCTGGGCACGACCGTCGTGAGCATCGCCGTGTGGTTCGGGGTCCGCCCCGTCGTGGACTGGCGGCGTCTGCCGTGGTTCGTCGCCGCGTACGTGCTCTTCGCCGCCGCATCCGCTCTGTGGACGCACTGGCTGGATGCGACGATCCTCACCTGGGTGCTGCTGGTGGCGACGACCGTGCAGGGACTCTTCGTCGCGGCCGTGCTGACGTGGCGCGAGATCATCCGGTCGATCGCCTCGGCTCTCAAGTGGGTCGTGGGGCTGTCTCTGCTGTTCGAGCTGTGGGTGTGGTTCATCGTCGGGCATCCGATCCTGCCGAACTTCCTCGCCTGGGACGGGGACGTGGTCACCGAGCTGTACTGGTCGCGCGCGAACCTCTTCGACTGGGATGCGCGGATCCAGGGCATCGTCGGCAACGCCCACCTGATGGCGATCGCAGCCTTGCTGGCGATCATCGTCTTCGGGGTACGGATCGCGTCGGGTGCGCCGTTCCGGGGGTGGCTGATCGCCTGGATCGTTCTCGCAGGTTTCCTGCTGTGGCGCTCCGGCTCGGCGACCGTGTATCTCGCCGGGCTCGCCGTCCTGCTCGTCCTGGGCACGATCCTGCTCATGCGGACCACCAAGCGCGCGGGCGAACGCACGAAGTACTACCTGCTGTACGCGGCGACCGGGCTCGCCCTCGCCGCCGTCGTCTGGTTCGGCCGCGACCTGCTGCTCGGGATGCTCGGCAAGTCCGGCGATCTGACCGAGCGCACCCGCATCTGGAGCGAGGTGTGGACGCGCGTATCCGAGCATCCCGTGGTCGGCTGGGGCTACACGACGCCCTGGCTGCCGTGGGAGCCCGCCTTCGCAGACTGGATCATCGTCAACGATCTGCCGGTCTTTCACGCGCACAACATGTGGCTCGACGTCCTGTTCCAGTTGGGCTGGATCGGCGTGGCCCTGCTCATCCTCGTCTACTTCGCCCTCGTGTGGCGTTCCTGGTTCTTCGCGATCGATCGTCCGCGGTGGGATCTCGTCGCCGACCGCCCCTACCAGGCACTCACCGTCCTGCCCAGCCTGATCGCCACCGTCCTGCTCGTGCAGGGGATCGCCGAGTCGCGTCCGCTCATGGAGTGGGGCTGGATGTTCGTGGTGATGTTCGGGATGAAGCTCAAGCAGGCGCCGCTCGTGGGCGAGGGTCCCGCCGAGCAGCGCCTGTCGATCGAGCGCGGCGAGGGCACGGGCGAGCGAGCCGGCCGCAAGACGGAGACGCGATGACGGATGCGGCTGCCCGCCCGCCGCGGGGACCGCTGCGTCGGTGGTTGAGCGCGCTGTTCGACTCCGCCGCGCTCGCGCGCGCGTTCACTCTGGCGACTCTGGGTGCGGTCCTCGCGCAGTTCGCGATCACCCGCATGGCCGGGCCCGTGACCTACGCGACGATCGTGGTCGGCCTGTGCGTGACGGGGGCGGCGATCCTGTGGCGGCGGCGTCGGGAGGTCGAACTGCTGCGCCTGCTGCCGTTGACGCTCGTCGCGCTCCTCGTGTGGCTGCTCGTCACCGTGCTGTGGAGCAGCGACCGCGGCGAAGCGTTCGGCGGGTGGCTCGCGCTCACGGCGGTCGCCTTCCTCGCGATCGTCATCGCGCACGTGCGCGACACGCTGCAGACGGCGCGCGCGCTCGGAGATGTCCTGCGTGTGCTGCTGGGCGTGTCGCTGGGGTTGGAGATCCTGTCGGGCATCCTCCTCGACATGCCGATCGCTTTTCTGAGCATCCAGGGCAACATCGCCGAACTGGGGCCTCTGCAGGGCATCTTCGGCACCCGAAACATGCTCGGACTCGTCAGCGTGATCGCCCTCATCACGTTCGCGATCGAGGGCCGCACGAGCGCCGTCCGCCGCGGTGTCGCCGTCGTCTCGCTGCTGCTCGCCGGCTTTCTCGCACTGTTCTCGGCCTCCCCCACCGTGCTCGTCCTCGTGATCGCCGTCGCGCTGGTCACGGGCGCGCTCGCGCTCGTGCGCCGGGCGCCCGCGCAGAATCGGCGCGCGCTGCAGATCACGCTCGGGTCGATCGTGACGGTCGGGCTGATCGTGGCGTACGCGTTCCGGCATCCGATCATCCGCGTCCTCAACGCCCGCAGCGACTTCTTCACACGTGCCGAACTGTGGGACATGATCCTCGTGTACGTGCGGCTGCGCCCCGTGCAGGGCTGGGGCTGGTACGGGCAATGGCAGGATGGCACCCTGCCGTTCAACCTCATCAACGCACTCACGCGCGACGACCATGCCTCGGCGCTGAACGCGTATTTCGACGTGCTCCTGCAAGCGGGCTGGGTGGGACTGCTGCTGTTCGCGACGATGTGCCTGCTCGCGCTCGGCCGTTCCTGGCTCGTCGCGACCGCGCGCCGCTCGGTCGTCTACGCGTGGACGCCGCTCCTGCTGGTCACGCTTCTGGTGGACTCGGTTTTCGAGAGCTTCACGCTCACGGGCGCCGGCTGGCTGCTGCTGGTGATCTGCGTGCTGCGCGCGGGGATGAGCCGCTCCTGGCGCGAGGGCTTGAGCGGGCGCCCAGGCACCGATCCGGCAGGTCTCCCCCGCACCGGCGCGATCCCGACGCAGCCGTGAACCTCGCGGCAAGTGCCCGGGGGGCGTCCCTCAGTTCTCTTGCGAATCGGGACGAGTCGTCCAGTACTGCGACCACGCGAGCGCGTCCCGGATGCCATCGCGCACCGTGAGCTCGGCGCGCCAGTTCAGGAGGTCGTGCGCACGTGCGACCACTGCGTAGGCACCGGCGACATCGCCCGGTCGGCGCGGACCCTCTACGACCTCGAGCTCGGCTCCTGTGACGTCGGTGAACGCCGCGATGAGTTCCCGTACCGTCGTCCCCTCGCCGCCGCCGACGTTGAGGGCGAGGAACGGCGCTTCCGGCGTGACGATGGCATCGAAGCGCTGCACCGCCTTCACATGAGCGCGGGCGAGGTCCCACACGTGGATGAAGTCGCGCAGTCCCGACCCGTCCCGCGTCGGCCAGTCGACACCGGTGAGTGTGAAGGGTGCGCCCGCGTCGTACGCGGCGATGATCCGCCCGAGCGCGTGAGATGGCGCCGGGCTGGGCATGCCGGTTCGACCCGTGGGATCCGCGCCGATCGGGTTGAAGTAGCGCAGTGCAAGGGCGCGCAGTTGACCCGCGGCAGCGGCATCGGCGAGCATCTGCTCGACGATCGCCTTCGTGCGCGCGTACGGACTCTGCGGAGCCAGCAGGCCGGCCTCGTCGATCCCCAGGGCGTCGTCGGCCGCGTAGATCGCCGCCGACGAACTGAAGACGACGCGATCGATGCCCCGCTCGGCGAGCACCCGCAGCATCGAGATCGTCTTGCCGACGTTGGCGTCGTAATACCCCAACGGGTCGGCGACGGACTCGGGAACCACGATCCGGGCGGCGCAGTGGATGACCGCTTCCACATCAGGGTGTGCATCCAGGATCGTCTCGAGGAGCGCGCGATCGGCGACGTCGCCCTCGTACGAGATGCGTCCGTCTACGAACTCGCGGGCACCCGTGGAAAAGTCGTCCAGCACGATCGGCACGATGCCGGCGTCCAGACAGGCGGAGGCGACGGTGCTGCCGATGTAGCCGGCGCCGCCGGTGATGAGCACTGCCATACGCGTCCTCCGAGCTCGGGGAGTTCCCCCACGATGCTACCCAGCGGTCCAGAGTCGCCCGACGCGAGCCTCAGGAATCTCAACGGTGCGCAAGGTAGGCTTCTGCCTCGGCTCGACGCCCCGCGCCGCCGATCTACTCCGGAGTTTCCCATCGTGGCCCACGTCCTGCAGAATGTCGTCTTTCCCCTGGATCGCGACCCCGACCTGCTCCCGCTGTACGCCGATCCCGAAACCTGGTCGGTGATCGACGAGGAGCCCGTTCGCGTGTCCAGCCGCGCGCAACTGGCGAACATCCTCGATCGACACCGGGCGCGCATCGTCGCGGGTCGCCGCGTCTCACTGGGCACGTACTTCAACGCATTCCCCGCCTCGTACTGGCAGCACTGGACCCGGGTCCGCAATGTGCGCTTGACCGTACGCATGGAGGGCTCCGCGACGATCCTCGTCTATCGCTCGAACGGCGGCGGCATCCGCCAGCGTCTCGAGACGCGCGAGGTGGCTGGGACGTCCGAGAGTTCGTTCGACCTCGTGCTCGACCAGTACAGCGACGGCGGATGGATCTGGTTCGACGTGGTCGCCGACGAGAAGTCGGCGACGTTCCTCGGCGCCGAGTGGACGACAGAGCAGGAGCCGGTCCGCACCGGCAAGGCATCCCTCGGGATCACGACGTTCAACAAGCCGGACTACTGCATCGAGACGCTGCAGAGCCTCGCCGCGTCGCCCGAGGTCCTCGAGTTCGTCGATCGCATCTTCCTGATCGACCAGGGCGACAAGCGGGTCGATGCGCAGACCGAGTTCCCGGAGATCGCCGAGGCACTCGGCGAGACGCTGCAGATCGTCATTCAGCCCAACCTGGGCGGATCCGGGGGCTTCTCCCGCGCGATGCTCGAGACGGTCCAGCGTCCCGAGAACGACTTCGTGCAACTGCTCGACGACGACGTGCGGATCGAGCCCGAATCGCTGCGTCGCTCGATCGTGTTCGGCCAGTATGCGACGGTGCCCACGATCGTCGGGGCGCACATGTTCGATCTGCTCGACCGCCCGAAGCTGCACGCATGGGCCGAGGTCGTCGACGACGAGCCGTTCATGTGGCGGGCGCTCTACCAGGAGAAGCTGCCGCACGACTTCAGCGTGGCGAACCTGCGGCAGAGCCCGAACCTGCACATGCGGCTGGATGCGGACTACAACGGGTGGTGGATGTGCCTCATCCCCACCTCGATCATCCGCGAGATCGGGCTCGCCCTGCCCGCCTTCATCAAGTGGGACGACGCCGAGTACTGTCTGCGTGCCCGCGACGCGGGGTACCCGACGGTCTCGATGCCCGGAGTGGCTCTCTGGCATGTCTCCTGGGTCGGCAAGGACGATTCGATCGACTGGCAGGCGTACTTCCACGCCCGCAACCGGATCGTGGCAGGCCTGCTCCACTCAACGACCCCGGACGGGGGCACTCTCATCCGCCACAGCCGTCGAGTCGACCTCAAGCACCTGATGATGATGCAGTACTACCCGGTCGCGCTGCGTCATCGTGCGCTGCGGGACCTGCTGTCGGGGCCGGCGCATATGCGACGCAACCTGGCGACGGCGATGCCGGATGCGCGTGCCCTGGCCAAGGAGTTCCCGGAGACCGTCGTGCACAAGGACACCGGCGTGCCGCTGCGCTCGCGTCGCGGCCGTCAGGTTTTCAAGCGCGCACGTCGCAACGAGTTCGACAGCCCGACCGGCCTGCATCTGCGCTGGTTCACGCTGACGACGCTCCTCTCGCACTGGTTCCACAGCGCTCGCCCGGAGAACATCGCGCAGCCGGAAGTGGAGTTCGGCAAGGGCGACGCGCACTGGTGGCGCCTCCCGCTCTACGACAGCGCCCTCGTGAGTGCGGCCGACGGGTCGGGCAAGACGATCTACACTCGCGATCGTGCGCGGTTCCGCCGGATGCTGGTCGACACGGTGCGCCTGCACGCGCGGCTGCGGCGACAGTGGCCCAAGCTCGCCGCCGAGTACCGCGCCGCGAACGATGAGCTGGCCTCGGCTGAAGCGTGGCGTCGCACGTTCGAGGCGGACGCGTGAGCGCGTCCGCCGGGTTCGATCCCGCATCCGCGACGATCGCCGTCGTCACGTTCAACCGCTCCGCGCTGCTGACACGCCTGCTCGAAAGCCTCGTGCAGATGGACCCGAAGCCTGGCCGAGTGGTCATCGTCGACAACGCATCCGTCGACGACACGACCGAGGTCGTCGAGTCGTTCCGCGAGCGCCTCGCCCCCGGCGATGCGGGCGGCACCGAACTCGTCTACCAGCGTCTGGAGACCAACACCGGCGGTTCCGGCGGCTTCAGCGAGGGCATGCGCATCGCGTACGAGTTGGGCAGCGAGTGGATCTGGCTCATGGACGACGACGTCGAGGTCATCCCCGACGGGCTGGCGAAGATGGGCAAGTGGGCGCCGCGGTTCAAGAGCATCCAGGGTCGCCGCTACGACTACGACGGCAGCGAGTTCTACTGGCAGTACCGGATCGCCGAGGCGATGGGCATCCCGATCCCGTTCGCTCCGTCGCGCTTCGACGAGTCGGGGTTCAAGGAAATGAACTCCGGATGCTTCGAGGGGATGTTCATCCACCGCGACATCGTCGAGCAGATCGGCCTGCCCGATCCCCGCTTCTTCATCTACTGGGACGACCAGACCTACGGCTGGCTCGCCTCTCGGCTCACGACCTCGGTGATCGTGAACGAGTTCGTGCTGCGGCGGACGCGAGAGATCCGCCAGTGGGACATGGGCATCCGCCACATGAATGCCTCCAGCAACGCCTACCGGTACTACATCATGCGAAACCGCGCGATCATCAAGCGCTACTACCGGACGCACGGCGTCTACAACCCGGTGCTCTTCGGAGCGGGCACGGCGCTCACGTTCGGCAAGGAGCTCATCCGGCTCTTCTTCGTCGAGCGCACGATCCGCGGCACCAGCAACCTGTTCCGGGGTCTGCGCGACGGGCGTGCGATCGCGAAGGACCGCGGCTGGCGGCCCATGCCGCCGCTGGTCGCCGGCGCTTCTCGGGGACGCGCGGCAGCGTGAGTCAGCAGCTGGTTCAGCTCGCGTTGTAGTCGGCGTTGTACGCGTCCAGGACCTCGCCGATCGAGGCATCCATCTTCAGCGCGCCCTTGTCGAGATACAGGCCACGCGTGCAGAAACGTCGCAGATCCCTCTCGTTGTGCGAGACGAAGAAGAGTGTACGTCCCTCTCCGAGCAACTCATCGATGCGGCGATAGCACTTCTCCCGGAAGGCCTTGTCGCCCACGGCGAGCACTTCGTCCACGAGCAGGATCGGCTCGTCCAGTTGCGATACGACCGAGAACGCGAGCCGCACCTTCATACCGTTGCTCAGGTGCTTGTAGGGCGTTTCGGTGAAGTCCTCGAGCTCGGCGAACGCGATCATGTCGTCGAACCGGCGACTGATCTCGGCCTTCGCCATGCCGTGCAACCCCGCCGTG
>Ga0182739_1000557_pt1 | contig 45855 bp, 30 predicted proteins | sample eDN5th30CBELigBY_FD_128873 | JGI IMG/M metagenome (GOLD analysis project Ga0182739, IMG submission 128873) | Enriched backyard soil microbial communities from Emeryville, California, USA - eDNA 5th pass 30_C BE-Lig BY (version 2) (version 2) | ecosystem: Environmental > Terrestrial > Soil >... | reverse complement strand
CCCTCGCGACCGAGTTGCGAGAGCGCGTGCAGCAGCGCCCACTCGAGGTCCTGGCCGAAGGCCGGCTCCCACGCGACGCAGCTCGGCTGCTCGAGCCCGACCGAGGGCGTGACGATCGACTGGTGGGCGCCGCCCTCGGGCGCGAGCGTGACACCGGACGGTGTGCCGATCAGGATCGACTGGCCCCCCGCATACATGCCGTACGACCAGGGTTCGAGCGCGCGCTCGACGAACGGATCATAGATCGTGCCGATCGGGATGAGCGGCTGCCCCCAACGGCTCCACGTCGCACCGAGCTCGCCGAGCAGCGAGACGAGGTTGACCTCCGCGATGCCCAGCTCGATGTGTTGTCCATCCGGACGTTCCTCCCAGTGCAGCAGCGTCTCGCCGTCGTCGCTGAACCAGTCCTCACGCTTCTCCGGCGCCCACACGCCGACCTTGTTGATCCAGCCGGCGAGATTCGTGCTCGAGCTCACGTCGGGACTCACCGTCACGATGCGGCGTGCCAGCGCGGGGGCGACGCGCGTCAGCTCGACGAGCGTCCGTCCCACCGCGGCCTGCGTCGTTGCGATGTTCTGCGGCGTACGTCCCACGTCCGTGGGCACCTCCGGAAGGCTCACGGCAGCCACAGGCGGACGCACGAGCCGATCCGCCGCCGCGCGGCACGCCCGGCCGGCCGCGGACTCCGCATCGAACCGCGCCCACGGCTCCCCCGCGCGCTCCCCCAGACGCTCGGCGAGCGACGCGAACTGCTCGACCGTCAGGAGAGAGGAGTGATTCTGCGGATGCCCCTCCGTCGGCAGCCGGTAGCCCTTGACCGTGTACGCGATGATGACGGTCGGCCGTGTGTCGTCGATCGCGGCGAAGGCCGCGCGGAGCGCCGTGAAGTCGTGTCCGCCGAGGTTGCGCACGGCCGCCAGCAGGGTGTCGTCGTCGAGATCGGCGAGGAGAGCGCGGATCGCGGCGGCACCCGGCCCTTCCCCCGGCAGACGGTCGCGCACCTCACCGGCCGAGCAGCGCAGCATCCGCTGGTATTCGGCATTGTGCATCTCGACGATGCGACGCCGCAGCTCATCCCCGCCGGGTCGGGTGAACAGGTCCTCGAGCAGTAGCCCGAACATCACCGTGATGACCTGCCAACCGGCGGCGTCGAAGAGGCGCTGGATACGACCGGCGGCGATCTTCGGGACGACGCGATCCAGCGACTGCCGATTCAGGTCGACGATCCAGACGATCTCACCGAGCTCCTGCACCGACGGGTCGAGCACCGCCTCCCAGATCGCCCCCTCGTCGAGCTCCGCGTCGCCGACGAGCGAGTACTGCCTCCCCCGCGCCCCGAGTGCGTCGTCACCGGCGACGGAGTCGCTGTATCGACGCGAGATCGCGCCCCAGATCGGCGCCGTCGCACCGATGCCGACGGATCCCGTCGAGTAGTCGGCCGGAACGGGATCCTTCCGCCGACTCGGATAACTCTGCAGTCCCCCGAACTCGCGCAGCGTGGTCAGCCACTTCTCGTCGAGCGTGCCCAGGAGGTACTCGAGCGCGTGGAGAGCGGGCGACGCGTGCGGCTTCACCGCGACCCGGTCCTCCGCCCGCAACTGCTCGAGCCACAGTTCGGTCATGATCGTCACCATCGACGCGCTCGACGCCTGGTGCCCGCCGACCTTCACCCCGGACGTGTTGGGACGCACGCGGTTGGCGTGATGGACCATCGCGGTCGCGAGCCACAGCACGCGATCCTCCACTCTCTTCAGAGTGTCCAGCGGCAGAGTGTCCAGCGGCAGGGAGCCCAGCCCGAGCGGCTGCGGCCCGGTCGCGACCGATGCGTTCATGTCGTCCTCCTCGACGAGGTATGTGGCCAGATAGAGCAATCCCGTCGCCGAGTATCCCTGGGATGATCGAGTCGCACAAATGACGTTCTGAAAATGATCAGGATGCGCAAATCAGGGCATCATCGTTCGACTACCATGAGCAGCATGGTGAGAACGTGGTGAAGAAGACGGCGGATGCCGCGGACCGAGCGATCCTGCGCACGCTTGTGGCGGATGCGGCGGCCGCGGGCGTCACGATCTCCCAGCGGACGGGACTCGCCCGGAACACGGTGCGCGCGAGGCTGCAGCGCTATGAGTCCGAGGAGGCGCTCTTCCCGTTCGAGCACCGCCTCGACCCGGCGTTCCTGGGGTTCCCGTTGCGCGCGTTCGTGACGACGACGGTGACGCAACGCGACCTGGCCGCCGTCGGCGACGCGCTCGCCGCGATCCCGGAAGTGCTCGAGGTCAGCGGAATCGCCGGCGGCGCCGATCTCATCATCCTCATCGTCGCCCGCGACACCGACGACCTCTACCGGATCGCGGGCGCGATCCTCGACATCCCGGGCGTCGTCCGCACGGAAACGGGACTCGTCATGCGCAAGCTCGTGCCCTACCGGACGGCACAGTTGCTCGACCCGCGCGCCGGACCGGGTCCGGACCCGACTTACGCCGGATAGGGTCGACTGCCCGGCGTGGGCTGACCGGTCTGGTACGCCTGCCAATCCGGGCTGCCGTCGGGCATTACCGGCAGCGGGACGTTGGTGCCGTAGTACACGGGCCACGCGGGTGCCGGTGCCTGTGCCGTGGCCGGAGGCATCGGGGCGGGCATCTGCGCCGGTGGCGCTGGCGGGACCGCACCGTACTGCTGTCCTGATGTGTACGGCTGTCCCGCATACGGCTGAGCGGCGCCGAACGGCTGTCCGTACTGCTGACCGGGACCCGGTCCGTACGCCGCCGCCGCGGGCGGGGCCACCGGCGTGCGGGGGCGCGTCATCGCGCGCACGAGCGGGCTGATGACGGTTGCGACGGCGGCGACGATCGCGAGGGCCGCCACGAAGCGCCAGTACAGCTCGCCGAACCCGTCGTCCGGCCGCAGGAGGAGGGGCAGCACGATCATGATTGCGACGACGGCGACCGCGGCCGTGGCGACGAACGCGGCGATCCGGATCGGTGCCGACGGGTCGGTCCAGAAGGCACGCCCGACGAGCGTGATGTGCAGCACCGCGAGTTGGATCACGATGATCGCGGTGATCGTCATGGGGACGAGGACGATCGTGTCGGACAGGCTCGTGCGAAAGTCCCACGTGTTGAACAGCGCGACGAACGCGGACAGCACCCAGCCGCCCACCCGCAGCGGCAGGATCCATCCGGCGTTGTACTGCGCGCGGGTCTCGGCCAGCACGATGAGCGCGAACGCCGTGAGGATCAGCACGGTCCACAGTGTGCGCGCGACGATGTCGCCCTGATCGCCGAAGAGGATGAACCCGGCGCTGACGAGGGCGGCGGCGCTGAGTCCGCCGATGATGATCGTCAGCAGCGTGCGTCGTCCCGAGCTGAGGCCGGGATCCGATTCTGGGGTCGTCATGCCTCTACCCTGCCAGGATGCCGCCGCACGCGCACGAGTGACGCGCGAGAGCCGGAACACTCAGGTCCCGGCTCTCGCGGCCCCGATCTCAGCTCGGCGCCGGCTCAGCGCTCGGCGCCGGCCTTACGAAGAAGTGGCACGGCGCCGTCGCACGGCGAACACGATCAGCGCGGCACCGCCGAGCAGGAGCACGATCGCCAGACCCACGAACGCGGACCCGGTCGAGCCGGTCCACGCGATCGGCGGGACGAACACGTTCGCGATGCGCACCTGCGCGTTCGCGCCCGCGCCGGCGAGGCTCACCGACGCACTCGTGCCCTCGGTCACCGTCTCCGTCGTCGCACCCGTGTCATCCGTCGTGACGACCGTGAACGCGGTGCTCGCCGCACCCTGCGTCTGCGTCTCGGTCAGCGTGCACAGCGCGTCGACCGGCAGCTGGTCGTACGTGGCGACCAGCGCATCCGGCGCCTGCAGCGTGCGCGTCGGACCACCCGGAATCGCGATGTCGCGCTCGTCGCCGTCCACGGGGAGCACGCACACGAGCTCGACGGTGAAAGGGGCGCGCGCGCCCGGCACGTCCGTGGCGCCCTCGACGAGCTTCTCAACCTCGATCGCGGTCAGCTCGAACGTGTTCGTCGCGGTCACGATCGCGGACGCGTCGGGGTCGTCGACGATCACGACGACGCCGTCCTCGGGGTCGAGCGTCGTGCTCGTGGCGCCGCCGGTGCCGGTCTCGGCGACCGTGCACTCCGTGCTCGTCGGGAAGGGCCCGAACGTGCGCTGCGCGTCCGCGTCCAGGAGGAACTCGTCCTCCAGCAGCATTTGCCCGCGGTACTCACACGTCGCGGTGAACGTGAACGGACCGGCGCCGTACAGCTGCGCGCCGTCGCCATCGACCTCCTTGACGACCGTCAGGATGCCCGTGTCATAGCTGTTCACGAACTCGACCTCGCCGGCGACCTGGCCGACAGCGACGGTGGCGGTGCCGTCGGCGTTGTCGGTGACACCCGTGCCCACGATCACGATCCCGTTGGCCGCGGAGTCGCCGACCTCGGCGATCGCGCACTCGGCGCCGACGGGGATCGTGTCGGCGGGGGCGGTGTACGTCTCGCCGTCCTCCAGGGAGAACTCGACCTCGGTGACGTCCCCGGGGAAGAGCACCGGGATGCCCGTGCCGCTGACGCAGCTCAGCGTGAAGTCGAAGGGACCGAACCGGCCGGCGATCGCATCCGTCTCCACCCGCTTCGTGACCGACAGTCCGGAGAAGCGGTAGTCGTTGCCGATCGTCGCGATCTGCGCGGCGGGCACGTCCTGCGCCGCCGTGGTCGACTCGGCGACCGTGAGCGTCGCGGGGGTTCCGCTCCGTTCGGCTTCCCCGAATGCGCCGACCTCGCCCTGCTCGGTTGCGACGCACTCCGCTCCCACGGGGATCCCGTCGACGCGCTGCGTGAAGCCGTTCGCCTCGTTCAGCGTGACCACGGCGGAGGCGCCCATGTCGAGTGTGACGCCCTCGATCGTGCAGACGAGGTCGACGCGGAACTCGCCGGGCGAATAGGCGGATGCGGGGCCCGTCACGACCTTGTCGATCTGAACGGCGCCGAACAGCAGGTGCACTCCCACGCGCGCGGGAGCGATCTTGCTGAACGCCGACGTGCCGACATCGCGGTACTTCACGCCGAACTGATTCCACGCGTACGAGTCGGCCGCCGGCACGGACGACGGCGCGCCATCCGGGTCGTCCGCCGATGCGGGCACGTTGACCGAGCTGTAGGTGACGTCCACGAACTGTCCGGGCGTGAGCGCACCGGCCGGCGTCGTGCGGAAGTCCACGCTGATGCGCAGACCCGTGACCGCCGCCCAGTCCGTGTAATCATCGGCAACCGTCCACGCCTCGCCGTTCTGAGCACACGGCTCCTGGTTCACGAGGTTCGACCACGTCCCGGCGCAGACAGCGGCGGAGTTCGTGACCTCGACGATCGTCGTCGCACCCGCGGGCGCGGTCACCGTCACGGCATCCACGAGCTGCGGACGATAGACCGAGCCACGGCTCGCGCCGGAGATGAGCGACTGATCGCCCGCGGTCGGCAACTGATCGAACACCGTGAGCTGCTCGACGAGGGTCGTGCCCGCGTTCAGCGAACGCAGCACCCAGTCGTCGGTCCCGCCGATGACGCTGTTCGCAGCGCACGGCGCGCGGAAGTAGTCGCCGCCGGTCGCGGAGAGGTTCTGCGCACACGTCTGCGTCGGGGCGGCGGGGTTGGCCGCGCCGGGCAGCGCGCCGCGGACGCCCTTCACCGTGAACAGGTTCGGTCCCACGCTCGGGGTGACGTAGTCCGTCGTCCCGCACGTCGTCGCGTCCTCGGACCATGCCGGGGTGATCGAGCCGCCCGGCTGGATGTTCCGACACGAGTCGAGCGACTCCTCCGTCTGCACGGTCATCGTGTTGACCGCCTGCTGACCCGTGGTCAATCCGGGCTGCAGCTCGAGCATCAGCTCGATGCCGAACGTCTCGCCGGGGAGCATCTGTGAGCCCTCGGGCCACGTGAACACCAGCTCCGAGCCCTCGAGCACGACCGACTCCGGCTCGGGCAGGAGCCCCGCGGGATCCGGAGTGAAGACCGGCTCCGTCGTGCCCGTGTAGAGCAGCTCCGGGGGCAGGGTGTCGCGCAGTTCGGTGACCGTCACGTAGCCCGTCCCGACGTTCTGGAACGTCAGCGCCCACGGCGCGCTCTCCCCGACGTTGCCGAAGTGATTGCCGTTGTTGGCGACCTTGCGCACCGCGAGCTCGACCGTCCCCGGGGTGAGCAGGATGGCCGCATCCGTCGTCTTCACCTCCGACGACTCGCCGTTGAGGCGGTCGCTGATGACGCTGACGGTGTTCTCCACGGACCCCTCCAGCTCGAGCACCTCGCCCGAGTCGCGGTAGGTGTCGCGCAGGAGCACCGTGAAGGCGGCCGTCGTGGACCACGTCGGCGCCGGCACGGCGGGCGAGAAGAACGTGCCGTCCGCGCGGGAGAAGGCGAACCGGATGCCCTGGATCTGCCCGTAGTCGGCCGCATCCACCGGCACGACGGGAGCCGTCAGCGGCGCGGCATCCGACGAGACCCACTCCAGGGCCCCGTCCTCGCCGAACGCACCGTACACGGAGACGACGACCTGGTCCGCGCCCGCGGGTGCGGTGATCGCGCCCAGCCCGGTGAAGTCGAACGAGTTCCAGAACTCGGGCGAGCTCGTCGCGTCGTCTGTGAGGCGCACCTCGGCGGGGGCGAGCGTGCTCACGGGCGCCGTGCCCTGGTTCGCACCGAGCGTTACGGTCACCGGGGTCGTCCGCGTGGGCGCCGTGATCGTGGTGGGCGAGACCGACTTCTGCGGGGCGACGTTGATGTCACCGCCCGTGAGCAGAACGGATGCGGGGCTCTGCGCACCCGTCGCGACACCATCGCTGAGGATCGGGTCGTAGGACTGCGCGAAACCGCGGTTCGTGACCGTCTCGCGCTCGTTGGCGGACACCGTCTGGTCCTCCCCCGTGCTGCGCAACTGCGCCCGCAGGGTCGCGGCGATCGTGATGGTCAACTGGTTGGCCGAGGTGATGCTCCCGCCGTTGGCGACGGGGTCCGTGCCCTGGAACGTCACGCTGATGCCCACGACGTCGGCGAGGTCCGCCGCCGTCATCGTGTTCACGGCGGCAGCCGTCGTCGCAACGGTCGCGTAGGCGCCGTCGACGTAGGTGAGCAGCCAGACGGTCGTCGCGTTCAGGTCGACTTCGGCGGGGATGCTCGCCGCAATCCGGATCGACGTCGCGTCGAAGCGCTCGAACGGGTTCCCCTGGCCCGCGGCGGTGAGCCACTCGACACCCGGGGTGAACGGGTCGGCGAGCGCACCGGCCGCCGTGGCGGCGCTCTGGCAGGCGCTGATCGCCGCCGCATCCGTGCACAGCGGCGGGTCCATGACCCGCACGTATGAGGCCCGTGCGACGGAGTTGTTGCGCGCCGTGAGCGTGAACGTCGCACTCGGGTACGCCGAGGGCGCGGAGCCGGCCATCGGCACATACAGCGGCGTCGACGGCGTCGCCTGCTTGATCAGGGTGACGCCCGGACCCGGGTTCACGATGAGGATCGTGTCCTCCCCCGTCGCCGTGACGGGAGTGCCGCCGGCGATCGGCGTCGCCGCGAGCTGCACGGTGTTGCTGACGGCACCCGCGTCGGCGGTGTTGTACAGGGCCTCGTCGGTCACCCATTTGTTGCTGACGCGCATCCGATCACGGATCTGCCACGTCAATGTGAACGTGCGGTCGGCGCTGCTCGCGGCGACGCCCGTACCGGCGACGGGTGCGAACGGATCGTACGCGGGTCCCGCCTGCGCGGCAGCCACGCGCGCAGCGGTGTTCTCGGCGAGCACGAGCCGCACGCCCGTCGCCTCAGCCCGCTGCGTGGCATTCAGCAGGTAGCCCACGAAGCGACCGTTCTGGATCCAGCCGTCGGCCGGTGCGGCGACGGGGACCCACGCACCCCCCTGGAAGAGCTCGACGGCCGTGATGGTGTCGTAGCGGAGGAACCAGCCGTTGCTGAACGGTTCGGCGCTCGCCGCGATCGCGTTCAGCGCGACCAGGTCGAACGCCTCGAAGACGGAATCCTGGGGCGCCGCAGCGTTGGTCGGGTCGGTGATGACGACCTGACCGTACCCCTCGCCGACACTCCAGTTCAGCGTCGTGCTGCGCTGGGACTGCGATTGTGCGGCCACGGTGTGCAGGTTCCAGCGCTTGTCGATGCCGATCGGTCCCTCGCCGTTCTCGCCCTCGACGGTCGCCTCCCCGACACCCTCCTCGGATGCCGTGAGGTCTGTGCCCGATCCGGTGTGACCCGTGCCGGTCACGGTCGCGAGGTTCTCGTAGAGAACGGGCTCGTCCGGGTTCGGCGCGACCGACTCGCCCGATGAGCGCAGCGTCGATCGCGCGTCGAAGACGATGTAGGGCGTCACCGTCGTGTCGGCGGCGAAGCCGTCCGGATCCTCACTGTCGAAGGTGAACCGGATGCCGCGGAGATCGGTCGTGGCGACACCGCCGGGCAGGGCCGCCGCGAGCTCCTCCTCCGAGACACCGCCCAGGAACGGACCGCTCTGCGCCGGGAAGGTCGCGAGGGTGATCCAGTCGCCCGAGGGGGTGAGCACCGTGATCGTCAGGGTCGTGTCTGCGGGCACCTGCGTGGGCGCGATCGAGGCGATGTCGAAGGCGTCCCAGAAGCCCCCGTCGCCGGTCCACGAGTCCTCGATGACAATCTGATCCGCCGTGACGTAGTCGGAGGTCGTCGTCAGGTTGGCGGAGAGCTCGGTGACGACGCTCTCCCCCGGCGCGACGGGCGCCGACGGGCGCACCTGCTTGTCGAAGACGATGTCGATGGCCGGCTCGACGAGCACGAGCGGGGCTGAGTCGTCATCCGTGCCGGTCAAACCGTTCGGCGCGCGCACGTCGGCCACCACGATGTTCGTGGTCGACAGCTCGGACTGTGCGCCCGTAGCGCCCTCCGCCGTGGAGATCGTGAAGTCCACCTGGGTCGATGCGGCGGGCGCGATCCCGCCATTCACGGCGGTGAAGACGATCTCGAAGCCCGAGATCGGAGCATCCGGTGCGGCGGGGATCTCGTCGCGCGTCAGGTCGATCTCGACCGGGTCGCCATCGAGGAGGTAGTACGTGAGCGTCGCTGCGCCCGCGTTGTCGGGCCACACCGGCGCCGCGGTGAAGCCCGCGAACGTCACGTCGGCCGTGAAGTAGTCGAGGTCGGCGATCCGCAACTCGTCGACACCTGTGTCGGAGGAGTTGACGGCGGCGATGCGTGCCTGCGCGCTGTCACCGGCCGCGATGCGCCCCGGCGTGATGTCCTTGACGACGTCGACGTCGATCGTCACGGGGTTCACGACATAGGGGGCTGTGGCCGTGTCGGTGACGGGGTCACGTCCCTCCACAGCCGCCGTGCCCGCGACGACGTTGACGACGCGGTTGGCTTGGGTCGACAGATCGGCATCCGTGTCCCGCTGCGTGGCCCGCTGCGCAAGTCCGAGCTCGACGGACCCCGTGGCGCCTTCGACGATCGCCTCGCCCGTGTAGGTGAACCGCAGGCCACCGACGTCGGCCGGGTCGACGCCGGCGGGAAGCTCCGGCAGTGCACCGGACGTCCCGGTCACCCAGGTCCACGCGCCGTCCCGGAACACGTACGCATCCACCTGGACGGTATCCGCACCCTCGGGAAGCGCCGAGGACCCGAAGCCCGTGAAGTCCGTGATCGTGAACGGGTTCGAGTCGGCGAGAGCGTCCGCACCGTCGACCGCATCGGCCGGCTCCTGCAGGATCAGTGTCTCGACGGGACCGTTCGACGCGTTGATCACGCCGAGCGCGATCGTGGACGCGGCACCGGGAGCATACGTCTGCGTGGCGGGAGTCCAGGTCTTGGTGACGTCGACGTCGATGACCTCGGGGACACGAACCGTCACGGTCGCGGAAGCGCGGTCGTCTTCCGAGTTGGTGGCGGCCGTCTCCGCTGTGTTCACGATGATGTGATCGCCGGGTGCCACGGTGTCCGGCACCTGCAGCGTGATCGTGATCGTGAACGTCTGACCGTTTTGCAGCCCCGTCCCCGAGGGTGCCGTGACCGCACCCGTGAAGTCGACATGCAGCGACGTGTCGGCGGTCGCAACCGCCGGGCGCGTCGCGGAGGCGACCCCGTCGACCGTCCACGTGACGTCGCGAGGCATCACCGCGGTGCCCGGCTGCATCGTCACGTTCTGGATCGGATAACCCGCGAGCTCCTCCGGCAGTGCGTCGTCGAGCGTCGCGTCGAGGCAGGATGCTTCAGAACACTTCACCGTGATCGTGTAGGTGAACGGCTGGCCGGGCGAGACCTCCGCGGGCGTCACCGTCTTCGACACCGAGAGGTACTGGGGATCGCCCGGCAGCGCCTGCGCGGGAGCCGCGGCAGCGATCGCGCCGGTCAGCACGAGAGCGAAACTCGCGATGGACGCGACCATGCTGCGCAAGCGGCGGCGGGTCTTCTGACGGGTGGCGTGCACGACTGTCTCCTCGGCTCGGCCGGTTGGCGCGCACGACGACGCGCCACCGTTCTCGGGGTGAGCAAACAGGGGATGCGGCGGGCTGCGCGGCGCGCGGAAGAGCGCGCGCGCGGGCGTGCCCAGCGCCGCCCCCCTGCGGCTCAGACGACGCTAAAGGCCCGCAGACACTCGGCGCGGATGCCGACCTTGACCACGATCAACGTGCGCGGCGCCGTCGTTGTCAACAGTCATCCGATGACGGAGTTCGGTGAACCGTGACGCGAGTTGTGCGTCATCGCTGCCACGCCGGCAAGACCATGGCACGAATGCCTGGCAGGATGTCATACGGGGTTTGGCGCGGGAGGGGTTCTGCGCGGGGAGGGTCATACGCGCATGCTGGAAGGCGCACGCGGTAACGCGCTGCGGTTGCTTCGATTGTCGATGGAAGCCTGGGCCGGCGAGGAGCTGCCCGGGATCGAGGAGTCGCTCGAGCAAGTCCCGCTCGTGACACTGGGCGCGGGGGACGTGCTGATCCGCCCGGGCGAACCACACCCGCACGCGTACTACAACCTGCGCGGTGCGCTGCGCGTCCAGGCGACGATCCACGATCGGATCGTCACAACGGGCATCCGCCTCGAAGGTGAAGTCGTCGTGGACGTGACGGGCCTCGGTCTGCCCTTCGTGCGCCGCGCCGCCTCGCTCGATGTGTATCCCGGGGCACGACGCCTGGAGGGCGCCGCCGAGGGCACGGCCCGGTACCTCGTGACTGCCCTCGAATCGAGCCTGCTGCTCCGCTTCGACCTCCCGCATCTGTCGGAGCTCACCGAGGGCGCCCCGGGGTGGGGCCACCTGTTCATGAGCTATCTCGTGATGAACGGCCTCACCGCACACGACGATCTCCTGCTGTACCGCGTCGGAACCCCGGCCGAGCGATACACGGCGCTCGCCGACGCGCGTCCCGAACTCCTGCGTCGCATCACGCAGCGCGAACTCGCCCTCCTGCTCGGCGTGAGCGAGGCCGGCCTCAGCCGCGTCGTCAAACGCGTCAACACCGGCGGCGTCGTACGCTCCCGGGTGAGCGGCCGCTAGAGCTCGACGGCCCACCCGTAGCGCCGGTGGAGGAGCGCGGCCACGGTCGCGTAGCGCGTGCGGTCGAGGGCGGCTGCCTCGCGCCGCATCCCGTCGCGGTGCACGCTGTACAACTGGTCGACATCGACCCACGACGGTCTGCCCTGCGAGTCCCAGGCACCGGCGCCGATCGGGAGGAAGTCCCGGTCCCCCTCGTGCGACTTGCTCGTGAGCCGCACGGCGTACACGCGGTCCCGGTCGTGCCGACCGATCACCAGCACGGGGCGGTCCTTGCCGCGCCCGTCACGCTCGGCGTAGGGCACCCAGGTCCAGACGACCTCCCCCGCATCCGGATCACCGTCCGCATCCGGTGCGTAGCCGATGCGCAGGTCCCGGACCGACGCGATGTCCAGCTCCACGGTCGCCGCATCGCCCGAGCTTCCGGGGGACGCCGCGCTCGCGCCCCCCGCCGACGGCCGTGCCGTCTTCGCGTTCCCCACCGGCCGGATCAGCCGCGCGATCGCTCGAAGAAGTCCGGATGCCACGCCCACACCCTAGCCCGCCCCGCCCCCAACGTTGAGACGCGCGCGGACCCCAACGTTGAGTTGCCCCACTTTGCGGTGTGTCCGGCTCGGACACCGCAAAGTGGGGCAACTCAGTGTTGAAAGGTCAGTGCGGAGAGGGTCAGTCGACGAGGGCGTAGCCCTCCTCGCCGTGGACGACGGTGTCGACGCCGGCGACCTCGTCCTCGTTCTTGATGCGGAAGCCGATCGTCTTCTGGATGACGAAGCCGATGACGCCGGCGACGACGAACGAGTAGATCAGGACCGCGAGGGCGGCGATCACCTGCAGGATGAGCTGCTCCACGCCTCCGCCGACGAACAGGCCGGTCTCGGTCGCGAAGAACCCGAGGTAGATCGTGCCGATCAGACCACCGACGAGGTGGATGCCGACGACGTCGAGCGAGTCGTCCAGTCCGAGCTTCCACTTGAGCTCGACCGCGAGGGCGCAGACGGCACCGGTCACGACACCCAGCAGGAGTGCCCAGCCCGGCGTCAGGTTCGCGCACGCGGGGGTGATCGCGACGAGACCCGAAATGGCACCGGATGCGGCACCGACCGACGTCGCTTTGCCGTCCTTGAGCTTCTCGACGACGATCCATCCGATGACGGCGGCCGCCGTCGCACCGATCGTGTTGAGCACGATCAGACCGGCCGAGCTGAAGTCGCCGCCGTACTCGGCGCCGGCGTTGAAGCCGAACCAGCCGAACCACAGGATCGCCGCGCCCAGCATCACCAGCGGCACGTTGTGGGGCTTGTGGATGCCCTTCTGGAACCCGATCCGCTTGCCCAGGACCAGCGCCAGCGCGAGCGCCGCGGCACCCGCGTTGATGTGCACGGCCGTGCCGCCCGCGTAGTCGATGACCTCGGCGGAGAAGCCCATCGAGGTGCCGAGGTTGAGGATCCAGCCGCCGCCCCAGACCCACGCGGCCACGGGGAAGTAGACGACCGTCGCCCAGATGCCGGCGAAGATCATCCATGCGCCGAACTTCGCGCGGTCGGCGATCGCCCCGGAGATGAGCGCCGTCGTGATGATCGCGAACGTCGCGCCGAAGGCGGTGCCGATGAGGGCTTCGCTGTCTCCGGCGATTCCGGCAAGACCGAAGTCGGAGAACGGGTTGCCCGCGAACGACCAGACCCCCTCGACGGCGGACATGTTCGCGCCGTAGAGGATCCACAGCACCGCCACCAGACCGAGCGCGCCGAAGCTCATCATCATCATGCTGACGACGCTCTTGGCTTTGACGAGTCCGCCGTAGAAGAAGGCGAGGCCGGGGGTCATGAACAGCACCAACGCGGTGGCTGTGATGGCCCAGGCGAAAGCTCCTGCGTCCATAGGGTGTTACCTCACTTGGTCGTGTGACAGAGAACCTCCGCGTGGCACGTCGGGTGCGTGCGGGGCAGTCGCCAGTCTGTACACGCTTCGTTTCGACCAGAGTGCGAGCCGTGTTTCGCGCTGATTACGCCGGTCCGGCTGAGGTAAACATCACGTTTCAGGCCAGCGTGACAACGTTTCAGGCCAGCGTGGATGCGACGAGTCGCGAGATCGCGCGTAGGTACTTCTTGCGGTATCCGCCGACGAGCATCTCGTCTGGGAACACCCCGTCGAGGGAGATGCCGGTCGCGCGGATGGGCAGTTGTGCGTCGTAGACGCGGTCGATGAACGCCACGAACCGCAGCGCGGCCGACTGATCGGTGAAGGGCGCGACGTCGCGCAGGCCGACGAGCGAGAGGTCATCGATCAGGCGGATGTATCGCGACGGATGCACGTGCGCGAGGTGTGCGACGAGCGCCCCGAACGTGTCGTCGGAGACCACTCCCGTGCGCGCGGCGTCGCCGATCGCGGTGTCGTACTCGGCGTCGGTGAGCACGAGCGCGTGGCCGTCGACGGCGCGCTGGCGGAAGTCGACGCCGTCGATGCGCATCGTCTGGAAGCTCGATGCCATCGCGTGGATCTCGCGGAGGAAGTCCTGCGCCGCAAAACGCCCCTCCCCGAGCGCGTTGGGCGGCGTGTTGCTCGTGGCCGCGAGCTTGGTCCCGGTCGCGACCAGTTCGCCGAGCAGGCGCGTCATGACCATCGTGTCGCCCGGGTCGTCCAGTTCGAACTCGTCGATGCACAGCAGGTCGGCGCCGGAGAACAGCTCGACGGTCTTCTTGTAGCCGAGCGCACCGACAAGCGCCGTGTACTCGATGAACGAGCCGAAGTACTTCCGCCGGGCAGGCAGCGCGTGGTAGACAGCCGCGAGCAGGTGGGTCTTGCCGACGCCGAACCCGCCGTCCAGGTACACGCCGGGCAGCATCTCGGGGGCCTTCTTCGCGCGGGAAAACAGGCCACCCTTCTTCACCGCGGCGCGCGTGACCCCGGCGAAGGCCATGAGCGCCTCCTTCGCCTCCTGCTGTGACGGATGCGCGGGGTCGGCACGGTAGGTGTCGAAGGACGCCGACGCGAACTGCGGCGGCGGCACGAGTTGCGCGACCATCTCCGCCCCCGAGACGGTCGGCTGGCGGTCGACGAGATGCACGACACCGGTCGCGGTGCGGGTGGGCGCCATAGGGGGGGATCTCCGTCATAATCCGACGGCGGACGTGCGTGCCGGCGCCGAGCGATCTAGCGTGGAAACAACGGTGTCAACCCTACCGTCGCGCCGATTCCCGGGCGCCCGCAGAGCGAGGAGAACGCCATGAGCGTCGCAGCCGATGACCGTCAGCAGAAGTTCGCCGGATACGCGCATCCTGATCGCCTCGTGAGCACGCAGTGGCTCGCCGATCATCTCGGCGAGCCGGGGCTCGTCGTCGTGGAGTCCGACGAGGATGTGCTCCTGTACGAGACCGGTCACATTCCCGGCGCGGTGAAGGTCGATTGGCACACCGAGCTGAACGACCCCGTGATCCGCGACTACGTCGACGGCGAGGGCTTCGCCGCGTTGCTCTCCCGCAAGGGGATCTCGCGCGACGACACGGTCGTCATCTACGGCGACAAGAACAACTGGTGGGCCGCGTACGCCCTGTGGGTGTTCTCGCTCTTCGGACACCGCGACGTGCGCCTGCTCGACGGCGGACGCGATCTGTGGATCGCCGAGGGCCGTCCGCTGACGACGGATGCTCCTGTTCCGTCACCGACCGAGTATCCCGTCATCGAGCGCGACGACACGGTGCTGCGCGCATACAAGGACGACGTGCTCGCCCACCTCGGCAACCCCCTCATCGACGTGCGTTCGCCGGAGGAGTTCGACGGTTCCCGCACCTCCGCGCCGGCGTACCCCGAGGAGGGGGCCCTGCGTGCGGGGCACATCCCGTCTGCCCAGAACGTGCCGTGGGCGAAGGCGGTCGCGGCCGACGGCACGTTCCGCCCTCGCGCCGAACTGGAGGAGATCTACCTCGCCGGGGCCGGTCTCACGCCGGGCGCCGACGTCATCGCCTATTGCCGCATCGGGGAGCGCTCCGCGCACACGTGGTTCGTGCTGCAGCACCTGCTCGGGTTCGAGAACGTGCGCAACTACGACGGCTCGTGGACGGAGTGGGGCAGCGCCGTGCGCGTGCCGATCGTGACCGGCGCCGAGCCGGGCGCCGTGCCCGTCCGCTGACGCGCGTGCGACGATAAGAGAGATGACCGACCTGCCCGCGAGCCTCGCCGAGATCCGCGACGACTTCCTCGCCCTGCCCGAGCCGCAACGCCTGCAGTTGCTCCTGGAGTTCGCGAACGAACTGCCGGAGCTTCCCGAGCGCCTGGCGGGGCATCCCGAACTGCAGGAACGGGTCGCGGAGTGCCAGTCCCCCGTCTACATCGTGCTCGAGGTGGACGGGGACACCGTCGCGATGCACGCGACCGCGCCGCGGGAGGCACCCACGACGCGGGGGTTCGCGAGCATCCTCGCCCAGGGACTGACCGGCCTGTCGGTCGCCGACGCCCTCGCGGTGCCCGACGACTTCCCGCAGAGCCTCGGGCTCACGCGCGCGGTCTCGCCGCTGCGCATCGCCGGGATGACCGGGATGCTACTGCGCGCGAAGCGCCAGATCAGGGCGCGAACGGCGGGCGCGGCGTGAGCGGCGCGCGCACGATCACGGAGATCGTCCCCGACACCGGTGCGCGCGTCGCGCTCGAGGACGCGGCGGCGCGCGACTTCATCGTGGAACGCTACGCCCGGGACGAGTCCGCATACGTCCGCCTGAACATGATCACGACCCCGACCGGTTCGGCCGTCGGCGCCGACGGGACGAGCGAGACGATCACGAGCCGCGTCGACCGTCTGATCCTCGGGTGCATCCGCGCGGACGCGGACGCGGTCGTCGTGGGGGCGCAGACCGTGCGCGTCGAGGCGTACATCGTGCCGCGGCGGACCCGGCTCGTCGTCGTCACGACGAGCGGCGACCTCGCCGGCCACCGCTTCGACGAAGATGCACGCAGCCGCGTCCTGCTGGTCTGCCCCGCGCACCGCGTCGACACCGTCCGCGACCGCACCCCCGGGCTCGACGTGCTGGGCGTGCCCGGTGACGACGACGTCGTGGACCCGGCGGACGTCGTCGCCGCCCTCGCGCAGCGCGGCATCCGCCGCCTCGTGTGCGAGGGCGGCCCGAGCCTGGCGAGCCGGTTCGTCGAGTCCGGCGTCGTGGACGAGCTCTGCGTCACGGTGGCTCCGGTGCTGGAGCCCGCCTCCGCGCCGTTCGTGCGGCTCCGTCGCCGACCAGACACCGAGGTGGCCGGGATGCTCGCGGATGACGCCGGCTTCAGCTATCTGCGGCTGCGTGTGCGCCGTCCAGACCCTTCGCCCGCATCCATCGCGTGATCGCACCGCTCCAGCGCGTCTGGTCGTAGTTCCACAGCTTGGTGTGGCGCGCGTTCGCGAAGATCTCCATCTCGACGAGATCCGGACGCGCCACGACCAGATCGTGTGACGCGTCCGACGGGACGAATCCGTCGTCGTCGCTGTGCAGGATGAGAATCGGATGCGCGAGTTCGGCCGCCCGCGCGACGATGTCGAGCCGCTCGAACGGAATGCGCTCCCCCGTCCCCGCGACACTCGCGCCCCACGGTGAACCCAGCGCGCCCAGAGCGACGCCGACGACCGTGCGCGGCACGCGCAGGAGGGACCCCTGATACCGGAGCACGACGCCCCAGTCGATGACGGGCGAGTCCAGCACGATCCCGGCGATCAGGTCGCGGTGCGAGGAGTTGAGCGCGACCTGCAGCGCGATCGCGCCACCCATCGACCATCCCATCAACACGATGCGGCGCGCGCCGTGACGCCGCGCGAACGCGAGTGCGGCGTCGACGTCCCGCCACTCCGTCGCGCCCAGCGTGTAGGTGCCGGCACGGCTGCGCGGCGCCTCCCCGTCGTTGCGGTACGACACGAGCAGCGACGTGTACCCGAGGTCGCGGAACAGCGGCACCGCACGCAGCGCCTCGGCACGCGTCGTCCCACGCCCGTGCACCTGGATGACCCAGTCGCCGCAATCCTCCGCCGCGGGGAACAGCCACGCCGGACACGGTCCGATCGACGACCCGATCAGTTCGGGTGTGAAAGGCAACTGCAGCTGCTCGGGTCGGTCGAAGTACCAACCACTGAACGACGCGGCAGCGTTCAGCTGCGCGTCGTGGGTGATGTGGGTGAGGAGCTTGCGCTTGACGCTCGTCTCGGTCTCCTCGAGCACCGTCCCGAGCTTGAGGTACGGAGCGCTCCCGGTCGTGAACAGGCCGTATCGACCGGGCAGGCTCGTGTCCGCAGTGCGCGAGAGCGTGATGGTCTGCGCCGACACGTCGAGCGCGAGGATCTCCGTGTCGACCTCGCGTCGCGTCGGTGTGACGACCTTGCGAGCCATCCGCGCGGCGGCGACGCCGATCGCGCCGGCGAGCATGCCCAGCGCGGCCGCGAACAGACCCGCGGCGACGGCAAGGACCGGCAGTGCGTCGCGTCGCACGGCCGGATGCCCGGCGCGCCTGGTCCTGTTCATCGGTCCCCCACTCTAGTCTGTCGCCGTGACCGTCGATCCCCCCGTCGCGGGCCTCGGTGCGCTCGCCGACGCCATCGCCGCCATCCGAGCGATGACCTGGCGCGCCGACGTCACGGTGCGTGAAATCCCCGCGCCCGGTGGGCTCGCCCCCGAGTCCTTCGCCCTCTCGGGAGACGTCCGTCAAGACGACGACTCGGCGGACTCCCCCTTCGGGACCGGACGCTTCGTGCTGCTGAGCGATCCCGACGAACCCAGCCCATGGAACGGTCCACTACGGGTGGTGTGCTTCGCACAGGCGCCGCTCGAGCCCGAGATCGGCAACGACCCGTTCCTCGAGGCCGTCGCGTGGTCGTGGCTCGTGGATGCTCTGGAGTCCCGCGGCGCGCAGTACCACTCCGCCTCGGGTACGGCCACCAAGACGCTCTCGCGCGGGTTCGGGTCACTCGCAGCCCAGGGCGAAGGCGCGCAGATCGAACTGCGCGCATCCTGGTCTCCGGCTCCGGACGACCTCGGCTCACTGACCGCGCACGTCGAGGCGTGGGTCGAGCTGCTGTGCATGCTGGCGGGGCTGCCTCCGGGGTCCGAAGGGATCAGCACTCTCACCGCCCGCAGGACGCCGCGTGGCTGACCGGACGGACGACCCGCGCACGGTCATCGACACAGCGCGGGGTCTTGCCGACGCCGCCGCGCTGATCGCCGATGGGACGGGTCCGGTCGCGGTGGATGTCGAGCGCGCATCCGGCTTCCGCTACTCCCAGCGCGCCTACCTCATCCAAGTGTTCCGGCGCGACGGCGGACTCTTCCTCTTCGACCCGCCCGCGATCGGCGAGTTCGCGCCGCTGCAGGATGCGATCGGCGACGAGGAGTGGGTGCTCCACGCCGCGAGTCAGGACCTGCCGTCGCTGCGGGAGGAAGGTCTTGTGCCGCCCCGCATCTTTGACACCGAGTTGGCGGCGCGCCTGCTCGGCAAGGAGCGAGTCGGACTCGGCGCCGTCGTCGAGGACGTGCTCGGCATTTCGCTCGCGAAGGCGCACTCCGCGTCCGACTGGTCGACCAGACCCCTGCCGCAGTCGTGGCTCGAGTACGCCGCCCTCGACGTCCTGCATCTCGTGGATGTGCGCGACGCGCTCGCGCGGGAGCTCGTCGCGCAGGGCAAGGACGAGTACGCACGCGAGGAGTTCCAGAGCGTGCTGGAGCGCCCCGACAAACCACAGCGCGAGGACAGGTGGCGTCGCCTGAGCGGCCTGCACACCCTGCGCGGACGGCGCAATCTCGCCATCGCCCGTGAGCTCTGGCTCGCCCGTGAGGAGTACGCCCGCAGCGTCGACACGGCACCGGGGCGACTGGTCCCCGACCGGTCGCTCGTTGCCGCGATCGCCGCGAATCCCGGCAGCCCGCAGGAGCTCGCCGCCGTGAAGGAGTTCACGGGGCGCGCGAGCCGCGCGCAACTCGACCGCTGGTGGCAGGCGATCGCTCGGGGTCGGGCGACGGCGGATCTGCCGCCGGATCGCGTCCCCAGCGAGAACCTCCCGCCCGCACGTACATGGTCCGACCGCAACCCCGACGCCGACCGTCGCCTCAAGTCCGCGCGCCCCCTCGTCGAGGAGCGCGCCGGCGCCCTCGGCATGCCGGTCGAGAACCTGCTCACCCCCGACTTGCTGCGCCGCGTCGCGTGGGAGCCACCGGACCCCGCGGACGCGGACGCGATCGGCGCCGCGCTCACGCGGCTCGGCGCTCGCCCCTGGCAGATTGCGCAAACTGCACAGTTGATCGCGGATGCCTTTGTGGAATCGACACAAGAGCCCGCGGAACCGTCGGAAACCGCTTCGTAGATTCGACCCAACCGATTCCGGCGACCCCGCACCCCTTCCTAGGCTGGAGACATCCCCTAACTTTGGAGGCAGTGTGGCCGAGCTCTCGGACGTCTACTTCGTCGACGGCATGCGCACCCCGTTCGGGCGTGCCGGCGAGAAGGGCATGTACTGGAACACGCGCGCCGATGACCTCGCCGTGAAGGCGACGATCGGTCTCATGCAGCGCAACCCCGACGTTCCCCCGGAGCGGATCGATGACGTCGCGATCGCCGCGACGAGCCAGACCGGCGACCAGGGACTCACCCTCGGCCGCTCGGTCGCGATCCTCGCCGGACTCCCCCAGTCCGTCCCCGGATTCGCGATCGATCGCATGTGCGCGGGCGCCATGACCAGCGTCACGACGATGGCCGGGTCGATCGGCGTCGGCATGTACGACCTCGCCCTCGCGGGCGGCGTCGAGCACATGGGTCGGCACCCGATCGGATCGAACGCCGACCCCAACCCGCGCTTCGTCGCCGAGAAGATGGTCGACCCCGCCGCGCTGAACATGGGTGTCACGGCGGAGCGCATCTTCGACCGCTTCCCGCACCTGACGAAGGAGCGCTCGGACCGGTTCGGAATGCTCAGCCAGCACAAGGCGCAGGCCGCGTACGACGCCGGCCGCATCCAGCCCGACCTCGTCCCCGTGGCGATCAAGGACGCCGAGGGAGCGTGGGGCCTCGCGACCGAGGACGAAGGTCGTCGCCCGCAGACCACGATGGAAGACCTCGCCGGGCTGAAGACCCCGTTCCGCCCCCACGGGCGCGTCACCGCCGGCACCTCCTCGCCTCTCACCGACGGCGCGACGATGTCGCTGCTCGCCGGCGGCGGCGCCGTCAAGGAGCTCGGACTCGCACCCAAGATGAAGCTCGTGTCGTTCGCGTTCGCGGGTGTGCAGCCCGAGATCATGGGCATCGGGCCGATCCCGTCGACCGAGAAGGCGCTGCGCAAGGCCGGCCTGACGATCGCCGACATCGGACTGTTCGAGCTCAACGAGGCCTTCGCTGTCCAGGTGATCTCGCTCCTGGATCACTTCGGCATCGCCGACGACGACCCCCGCGTCAACCAGTGGGGCGGAGCGATCGCCCTCGGGCATCCACTCGCCGCATCCGGTGTCCGTCTCATGATCCAGCTCGCGGCGCAGTTCGCCGAGCGCCCCGACGTCCGCTATGGCCTCACCGCGATGTGCGTCGGCCTCGGCCAGGGCGGCTCGGTCATCTGGGAGAACCCGAACTACGACGGAAAGAAGAGGAAGTAATCGTGGCGAAGACCGTCTCCGAGCAGTACGCGAACGTCGACTTCTCCCCCATCCACGCCCTCACCGACGGCGAGGTGGTCACCCGCTCCGTCGTCCGCGACGTCCGCCTCCCCTCGGGGAAGGTGCTCGCGCTCATCACGCTCGACAACGGCCGCGACCACACCCGCCCGAACACACTGGGGCCTGCGACCATGACGGAGCTCGGCGAGACGCTCGACGCTCTCGCGCAGCGCGCCGCTGCCGGTGAGATCGATGCGGTCGCGATCACGGGCAAGCAGTACATCCTCGCCGCGGGCGCCGACCTCTCCGACATCACGCGTGTCGGTTCGAAGGACAACGCCCGCCTGATCGCACAGCTCGGACACAAGGTGCTCGGCAAGCTCGGCGAGCTCGGTGTGCCCTCGTTCGCGTTCGTCAACGGCCTCGCCCTCGGCGGCGGCCTCGAGATCGCCCTGAACTCGACGTATCGTACGGTCGACGCGTCGGCCGCCGCGATCGCCCTGCCCGAGGTCTTCCTGGGAATCATCCCCGGGTGGGGTGGCGCGTACCTGCTGCCGAACCTGATCGGGATCGAGAACGCGCTCGAAGTCGTGATCTCCAATCCGCTCAAGCAGAACCGGATGCTCAAGCCCGCCCAGGCGTTCGAACTGGGCATCATGGATGCGATCTTCCCCGCCGCCACGTACCTCGAGGACTCGCTGCGGTGGGCGGACGGCGTGCTCACCGGCACCCTCAAGGTCGACCGCAAGAACGAGCCGGGCAAGATCGAGCGCACCGTCAAGTGGCCCGTCGCGATCAAGATGGCGCGCGGGATGCTCGAGTCCCGCATCGGCACCGTGCCCCGCTCGCCGTATGCGGCCCTCGACCTGCTCGACAAGGCACGCAGCGGCACGAAGGCGGAAGGGTTCGCCCGCGAGGACGAGGCGCTCGCGGATCTCGTCGTCGGCGATCAGTTCGCCGCATCCATGTACGCGTTCGACCTTGTGCAGAAGCGTGCGAAGCGCCCTGTCGGCGCGCCCCCGAAGGACCTCGCGCGGCGCGTGAACAAGGTCGGCATCATCGGCGCCGGCCTCATGGCGACCCAGTTCGCGCTCCTGTTCGTCCGCCGGCTCCAGGTGCCTGTGCTCATCACCGACCTCGATCAGTCCCGCGTCGACAAGGGCGTCGCCTCCATCCACGAAGAGATCGGCAAGCTCGAAGCCAAGGGACGGCTCGACGCCGACACCGCGAACAAGCTCCGTTCCCTGGTGACGGGCACGACCGACAAGAGCCTCTACGCCGACTGCGACTTCGTGATCGAGGCCGTCTTCGAGGAGGTCGGCGTCAAGCAGACCGTCTTCGGCGAGGTCGAACAGTACATCGCCGACGATGCCATCCTCGCGACGAACACCTCGTCCCTCTCGGTCGAGGAGATCGGATCGAAGCTCGCGCACCCCGAGCGTCTCGTCGGATTCCACTTCTTCAACCCGGTCGCCGTGATGCCGCTCATCGAGATCGTCAAGACGCCGCAGACGGACGAGGCGGCCCTCGCGACCGCCTTCGTCGTCGCGAAGGGTCTCGGAAAGAACGCCGTGCTCACGGCCGACGCGCCCGGCTTCGTCGTGAACCGGCTGCTCGCCAAGGTCATGGGCGAAGCGGCGCGTGCCGTGTACGAGGGCACCCCCGTCGCCGACGTCGAGAAGGCGTTCGCTCCGTTGGGGCTGCCGATGGGACCGTTCCAGCTCATCGATCTCGTCGGCTGGAAGGTGGCCGCGCACGTGCAGGACACGATGGTGCGCGCGTTCCCGGACCGCTTCTACGCCAACGAGAACTTCCACGCGCTCGCGGAGCTGCCCGAGGTGGTGGAGAAGGACAAGGGCGGCCGCGTCACCGGATTCACGAAGGCCGCCGAGAAGGTACTCAAGGGACACGTCGGCTCCTCCCCCGCATCCGCTCAGGAGATCCTCCGCCGGGTGCAGGACGGCCTCGCTCAGGAGATCCGGATCATGCTCGACGAACAGGTCGTGCCGGAGGTCGAGGACATCGATCTGTGCCTCATCCTCGGTGCCGGCTGGCCCTTCATCGACGGCGGGGCTTCGCCCTACCTCGATCGCGAGGGCGCGTCCGAGCGCGTGTTCGGCGACACGTTCCACCACCCGCCGATCCGCGGCATCGGCGGCTGACCCCCTTCACCGTTGAGGTGACGGCTGGCAGCTCGGACTACTCGACGAGGGGGTGGAGCCAGGACGGCTGCTGCTCCGTCGGGCGTGCGACCGGGATGCGCGTGCCCAGGACCTGGGCCACGACATCCTGCGCGATCTTCGCCGGGGTCAGCCCCGCATCCGCCATGATCTGGTCCCGAGTGGCGTGAGCGATGAACTCGTCGGGAAGCCCCAGCTCGTCGACCGCCGTGTCGACGCCCGCTTCGCGCAGCACTTGGCGGATGCGCGTGCCGACACCGCCGACGCGAATGCCGTCCTCGAGCGTGATCACGAGGCGGTGCTCGGCGGCCAGACGCACGAGCGAATCGGCGACGGGGACGACCCACCGCGGATCCACGACCGTCGCCCCGATGCCCTGCGCGCTCAGGCGCTCTGCCACATCCATCGCGAGGTGCGCCATCGGCCCGATGCCCACGAGCAGCACGTCGCTCGACTCGTTGCGGACGAGCACGTCAACGCCATCCTCGAGCCTCTCGAGCGCGGGCAGCTCCGCGTTCACCGCGCCCTTCGGATAGCGGATGACAGTCGGTGCGTCGTCGACCGCGACGGCCTCGCGCAGTGCCTCACGCAGGCGCAGCTCATCCCGCGGCGCGGCGATCCGCACGTGCGGGACCAACTGCAGCATCGCGAGATCCCAGATCCCGTGGTGGCTCGGCCCGTCGGGGCCGGTCACACCCGCCCGGTCGAGCACGAACGTCACGCCTGCGCCGTGCAGTGCCACATCCATGAGCACCTGGTCGAACGCGCGATTCATGAACGTCGCGTAGATCGCCACGACCGGATGCAGTCCACCGAACGCCAATCCCGCGGCCGAGGCGACGGCGTGCTGCTCGGCGATGCCCACGTCGTACACGCGGTCGGGGAAGCGTTGCGCGAACGGCAGCAGACCCGTCGGACGCAGCATCGCGGCCGTCATCGCGATGACGTCGGGACGCTCGGCTCCGATCGCGACCAGCTCGTCGGCGAAGACGTCCGTCCACCCGGTCGTGCCGGGCGTGCCGAGCGTCTCCCCCGTGGCCGGGTCGATGCGGCCGACCGCGTGGAACTGATCGGCCTCGTCGTCGAGCGCGGGCTGATACCCGCGTCCCTTCTCCGTGATCGCGTGGACGATGACCGGCGCGCCATAGTCCTTCGCGAGCTGCAGCGTCTCCACGAGGGAGGGCAGGTCATGCCCGTCCACAGGCCCCAGGTACTTGATGTCGAGGTTCGAGTACAACGCCGCATTGTTCGTGAAGCGGGAGAGGAACCCGTGCATCCCGCCCCGGACACCCCGGTACACCGCCCGGCCCATGGGTCCCAGACGGGTGAAGAGCGTGCTCGACCGACCCTGGAGGTCGCGGTACGTGTCGGCTGTCCGCACGCGATTGAGGTAGCGGGCCATGCCGCCGATCGTCGGCGCGTACGAGCGTCCGTTGTCGTTGACGACGATGACGAGGTTGCGGTCGTTGTCGTCGGAGATGTTGTTGAGCGCCTCCCACGTCATCCCGCCGGTGAGGGCACCGTCGCCGACGACGGCGACGACGTGCCGATCCCGGCGACCGGTCCGCGTGAGCGCGCGCGACACGCCGTCCGCCCAGCTGAGAGAACTGGAGGCGTGCGAGGACTCGACGATGTCGTGCGGGCTCTCCGAGCGCTGCGGATACCCGGCGATCCCGCCGCGCGAACGCAGTCCCGAGAAGTCCTGGCGACCCGTGAGCAGCTTGTGCACGTACGACTGGTGCCCCGTGTCGAAGATGATGGGGTCATCCGGCGAGTCGAAGACGCGATGGATCGCGAGCGTGAGCTCCACCACGCCCAGGTTCGGCCCCAAGTGGCCCCCCGTGCGGGCGACGTTCTCGACCAGGAATGCGCGGATCTCGTCGGCGAGCTGCTCGAGCTGCGGGACGGTCAGCTCGTCCAGGTCGCGCGGCCCCGAGATGCGGGAGAGCAGCGTCATCCGGTTCCCTCCGCCGTCTTTCCGATCGCGCATCCGGTCAACGGATGCATCGGCTCATTCTAGCCACCGCACCCGCGCCGAACCCGTGCGGACAGCGTGTCTGCAGACAGGACGATGGCCCGGGCCACATACCCGGGCCATCGTCGTGTTCAGCGTCTGCCGCTCAGACGAGCGAACGCAACACGTACTGCTACATACCTCAGCCTCGTATGTCGCGACAAGAACGAGCAGACGCGGCCGGCGGCGTCTTTCGCTAGCTCGACAAAGAGCCCGTGATCATGCGCCTCGAGCGCGTTCTCGAGGCGTAACGTCACTACCGCTAACGCAGCACCGTGAGCCATTCGAAGTGGGTCACGAGAACCGAGATTCAACATGCTGCGTTAGCGGCTCTTGAGCCTCCGCGCTGGCCTGATCTTTCCGCAGCGCGACCCAAAATCCCACGGAGACGTGACCTCCCTGACTCTCAATACGCGCGCATGCAGCCTGTGGGTAATTCGCCAGAGTAACTATCCGCATATGGTCCTGCTGGTCGGACGTGCGAGCGGTGCGGGGCCGCGACTGAGGGCATGCGTTCTGGCGAGGGAGCTTCGCACCTCTACCGGGAGTGTCAGCGCCGGCCCTCGTTTGTCCTTCGGAGGGCCACCTCGCCGCCTCCATCCGACGCCACTCTCTCCGTCGTCGGTCAGCCGACGGCGGATGCTTAGGCGATTCGGAGCTTCCACCTTCCCTTCGGCTGCCGACCTGGCTGAGGGACAATCTCACCTGCGCCTCGCAGCCGGTTCAGGACACCCTCCAGCGACGGCGTGTCGCCAACCTCGAACTTCTGCCCCGCGATGCCAGCGAATCCTTGGAAGTCGCCAGACATGCGGCCGAGGATCTCCATCATCTCAACCGCGGGGATCGCACTAGCTTGCTCCTTCAGTTGCCACACGACATCTTCATGGTCGCGGACAGCCGGAGCGATGAGCCTGAGGGCATCCGTAGGCAACGAGACACGCAACGTTCGTGCGGCCGACGCTGCCGCAATCAGGAACGCCTGCTCTTCGGTGGCGGCGAACTCCACCAGTCGTATGAGGAGCGCACGCCTCGTAGCTTCTGGGAAGCTATTCCCGCGCACGATCTCCGCAGCGTGGCCTTGGATCAACGCCGGGGTGATGAACGTAGCAGCGTTCTTCGACACTCGAAGGGCGGGGGCGACGGACGGCCAGCCTGCATCCGAGAAGTGCGCGAAGACCTCCTCAGCGTCGTCGACAATGCCTTCCCGCAACAGCTCTGCCAGTAGCTCATCAGGCCTCGCCTCGATCCCGCTGAGGTCGAAGCCGGGACCGTCCGGGGCTTCCAGTAACTGTTTGGCCAGCAACACTCGCTGCCGCGGTTCGAGCCCGGCGTGTGCGTTCAGGAGCAGAGCGATCACGGGCTCAAGCTGCTCTTCGGTCGCGCTCTCCACGTTGATGATGTCGACGACCTCATCAGCGTCATCCGTGAACAGCGCCGCGAGCGCGTGGTCTACACCTACTTCGTTAGCGTAGGCCGCGAGATTCGTGAAGTTCGGTACGACGCACAGCCGATCGACTAGCGTCGTCCACGCGGTCTGCGCCACCAAGGTGATGTCAGGCAGCGCCGCGCTGTCGGTGCAGGCGTCTAGGAACGCGTCCATCTGCTCGGACGACCACTCTTCGTGCTGCGCGTTGGCAACCTGAGCGAGAACCTCCGGAGACGCGCAGCTACCGGTCGTGTGCTCATCACTCTCGACCAGCGACAGGTATTCTTCGACGTTCTCGGTGCAGTGCTCCCAGACCACTGTTGCGGCAATAAGGGTGTCCGCAGAGATCGGCGCTTCATTTGCCAACGCCGCAGCAGCTCGAAGGTTGCTGGCGTCGAGCGTGTATCGCTTCGCGTCGACCACCAGCCTCTGGAGCTCCGGTGAGAGCGCGCGAAGGTCCGGGACGCTGGGCAGCGCGGCTGTCAGGAAGGCGAAGAGAATCCTTACAGGCACGTCGCGCAGAGACTCGCCGAAGGCCGGGATCTCCGTGTACAGGCGTGCGATGAGTGCTCGTGCGTCGTCATCGAGCTCGAAGGCCTCGAAACTAGCTGCATTCTGTAACGCGGCGTTGAGCAGACTGACGTTCGTCGCGTCGCCGTCGATCGCGCCTTCGGAGGCGATGAAGCTGAAGAGTCGTGACCATGGCTTGGCTGCGAGTCGCGAGACCAGTTCCTCGCCACGGCTTGACGGCGTATTGAGATAGGTCGAGAGGAACTGGAGTCCCTCCGCGTTGTTGGGCCGAGCCAGGAAGTCGATGAGGCGGCTCGCTGCCGAGGCATCGATGGTCATGAGGTGATTGACGATGTCGATGTTGAGAGCGCTCCGCGTGCCAAGGAACTCGGCGGGCGCTTGCTCCAGGACGTTTCCGACCGCCCCGGGAGTCGTGAACTCGAACTGCGTGTCCATCTCATTGGGCCACACGCTGTTGCGGAAGAATTTCGCAACGTCCACGCCTAAGAACTCGCCGTAGAACACGGTCGCGTACTCAGCGTAAAACCGATCGATGTGACCCTGCTTGACGAGATCAAGAGCAAGCTGAGACGGGAGGGCACGTTCTGCGAGCTGCTCGAAGGTCTTGCCGTTGAGCGTAGCCCTGTCGTCGTCCAGAAGGTCTTTGAAGTCCGCACCACGCAGTGTGGCGATCTGCTGGTCGATGTCGGCAATGCTGGTCGAATCCGCCTGCGACGGCGAATCCAACCACTCGCTCGCGTCCATCGCCTCTGGGAACAAGGTCTGGAGCGTGCCAGAGTCGAAGTTCAAAGAGTAGTTCCGACTGCCGTAGCTCAAAACCATCGCAGCCTCTGCGGCCTGCGCGATTGGCTCCCAGAACGCAGGTAGCTTGATTTTGGCGACGTCAAGCGCCGCTCCTTTGACAGTCACGGACTGAAGGGTGAAAGGCGTCGAGCTGAGCCATGCTTCCAACAGTGCGCCGAGTCGGCTCGCTCGTGCTTCTTGCTCTCGGAGCCGCCTCGTGCCCTGAACGAGTATTGCTCGATCCCTCTCCAGGCCCTTGATATTTTCGTCGACCATCCTTCGGCGCGCTTGATCCAACATGTCGAGGGCGCTGCCTCGATGAGGGAGAGCCTCAAAATCCGCGAGGTGGAAGTTCTTATAGACGACAAGTGCGAACAGAGCATCAGCCGTCAGTCCGGGGGCGCGCTTCCTCTTCGTCCCATCGACCCATAACAACCGCTCGGCGTAGACAACGAACTCGTTGCCGATGTTGAGCATCAAGCGCATGTCGGTCGTGTGACGTGCCACGATGTCGATGAGACCCCGATCGATCTGAACATCATCGGGAAGTCCGAGCTTCCCGAGCTCGGTCACGAAGTGGTCACGCGCGTTGCTGTGTGACAGGAACGGCACAACCGGGATGACGACCTCGAAGAACTTCGTCCGGTTCGCTCGCTCCACTGCTTCGGACGCGGCGTCCTTCTCCTTTCGCTTCTTCGCGTAGGACGTATCGGAATCCTCTTCGGTTTCCTGCTTCTCGGCCTCGTCCTTGTCCTTGTCCTTCTGGTCGTCGCCGAGCTTCTCGAACAAACTGTCCTTTATCGCGTACACGAACCTGAGTGGCCGGTCCGGGCGATCCCTCCAGTGAGCGGAGCTGTTTACCAGAGTGTTCAGCTCGCGCAGCGAGTCGAAGATCCGTGGGTCATCAAAACGATCGAGGTCTTCGAAGACGACGATGTCCGGTTCGGTGGCCTCAAAGAACGCAATCAGCTCGTCGAGGTACTTGTCGAAGAACGAGTCGCTCTTGCCTTCCAACGCTATGGACGCGCCTCCGGCCGACACCTGGGCCACCACGCGATTGCCGATGTACCAGCGTATCGCCCAAAGGACTCCCAGTACGAGCACGAACAACGCAGCCATCGGCAGCCAGAAGTCGTCGGACCCCAGGGAGTTCCTGACGGGACGCACCCCGAACAACCAGAGCAAGCCCACGAGAACTGCCGCGACGCCGAGCGCGTCGAGACCGGCCCGCCACCATCTCAACCGTGGCGTCCTCGCGAATTCCGAGCTACGGACCTCGCCGGGTTTCGCTCGATACACGAGCTGTTTGACCAGCTCCTTCTGGATCCGGTTTGTCAGGTCCTCGCCCTTGTCGGGCCCGAGCGTGTTGATGCTGATGCGCAGGACCTTGGTCGGATAGTGGCTGGTCCGCGAAATCTTCTGCCAGAACCGTCGCCACTTGGGTGCCGAAGGATCCGCAGGCCTCTCCTGACCATTAATGAACTCGTCGAGGATGCTCGACTTGCCGGCCCCGTAGCGACCGGTGAGTGCGATGTTCTTGTTCCGTGCATCTGACACGGCCGCGTTCAACCGGGACACGTAGGAGTGGTGGTGATCCTTGTCGTACTCCGGGGCAAGCGATCGCAGCTCGATGTCCGTCACTCTGTCTCAGCCTTCCGCTCGGACGGATGGCTCAACGTTGGATGCGCCATCGCCTCGTAAGCGTATCGATTGCTTGCTACAAGCTGTCAGCCCAACGCTTGCCGTGCAGCAGACCCGCAAAGTGAACGTGGAGCTCGGCTACTGCCATGCTTCGCGCCCCAGGGTGCGCAGGTCATTCGGCAGTTGAATCCAAGCGACGATGGTCCAGCCGTCAGCCGTCCGCGTACACACGTGTGCGCCACCGAACCTACGTTCGGCGACGCACACACGTGAGACTCTGGAACCGTTGGTGAAGCAGCGCGCTACCGCGCCTCAAACCGCCTCCTTAACGAGCCGAAACTCAACTACCGGCAAGTCCGCGCAGCACGTACTGCAGGATGCCGCCATTGCGGTAGTAGTCGGCCTCTCCGGGGGTGTCGATGCGGACGACCGCGTCGAACTCCACCGTCTGCTTGCCCTCGGGAGAGAACTCGCTCGGCTCGGCCGTGACACGCACGGTCTTGGGCGTCACACCCTCGTTGAGCTGCTCGAGGCCCGTGATCGAGACGGTCTCGGTGCCGTCGAGGCCGAGCGACTCCCAGCTCTGACCGGCCGGGAACTGCAGCGGCACGACACCCATGCCGATGAGGTTCGAGCGGTGGATGCGCTCGAAGCTCTCGGTGATGACGGCCTTGACGCCGAGGAGACTCGTGCCCTTGGCCGCCCAGTCGCGCGACGAGCCGGAGCCGTACTCCTTGCCACCGAACACGACGAGCGGGATGCCCTCCGTGCGGTAGTTCTCGCACGCGTCGTAGATGAACGACTGGGGGCCGCCGGCCTGCGTGAAGTCACGCGTGTAGCCGCCCTCAACCTCGACACCGTCGTTGACGGCGCGCACGAGCTGGTTCTTGAGGCGGATGTTCGCGAAGGTGCCGCGGATCATGACCTCGTGGTTGCCGCGGCGTGAGCCGAAGGAGTTGAAGTCCTTCTGCGCGACGCCGTGCTCGGTCAGGTACTGCGCGGCCGGCGTGCCGGCCTTGATGTTTCCGGCGGGGCTGATGTGGTCCGTCGTCACCGAGTCGCCGAGCGTCGCCATGACGCGCGCGCCGCTGATGTCGGAGACCGGGGTCAGCTCCATCGTCATCCCGTCGAAGTACGGCGCCTTGCGCACGTAGGTCGACGTGTCCTCCCACTCGAAGATCGGCCCGGTGGGGGTCGGCAGGTTCTTCCAGCGCTCGTCGCCGTCGAAGACCGTCGCGTACTGCTTGATGAACTGCTCGCGAGAGATCGAGGAGTCCATGACCTCCTGCACCTCGTCGGGCGACGGCCAGATGTCCTTGAGGAACACGTCGTTGCCGTCGCCGTCCTTCCCCAGCGGGTCGGTCTCGAAGTCGAAGTGCATCGACCCGGCCAGTGCGTAGGCGACGACGAGGGGCGGCGATGCGAGATAGTTCATCTTGACGTCGGGGCTGATGCGGCCCTCGAAGTTGCGGTTGCCGGAGAGGACAGCCGTGACCGCGAGGTCGTGATCGTTGACGGCGGCCGAAACCTCTTCGATGAGGGGTCCCGAGTTGCCGATGCAGATCGTGCAGCCATAACCGACCGTGTAGAAGCCGAGGCCCTCGAGCGCCTTGTCGAGACCCGACTTCTCGTAGTAGTCGGTGACGACCTTCGAGCCCGGGCCGAGCGTCGTCTTCACCCACGGCTTCTGCTTCAGGCCCTTCTCCAGCGCGTTGCGGGCCAGCAGACCCGCCGCGAGCATGACGGAGGGGTTCGACGTGTTCGTGCACGACGTGATCGCCGCGAGCGTGACCGCACCGTTGTCGAGCACGTACGGGTCGCTTCCCACTGGACGCACCGTGACGGGCTTGGATGCGGCCGCCGGCCCACCGCTGGAGATGTGCACGACGCGCGTGTCGGGGTCCTCCTCGCCGGGCACGGCACCCGGGTCGGATGCGGGGAACGAGTGCTTCGACTCGAGGTCGACGATCGACTCGGAGGTCTCCACGGTCGCGTAGTTGAGGATGTCCTTCTCGAACTGTGTCTTCGCATCGGAGAGCAGGATGCGGTCCTGCGGACGCTTGGGTCCGGCGATCGAGGGCACAACCGTGCCCAGGTCGAGTTCGAGGTACTCGCTGAAGACGGGCTCGTTCGCGGGGTCGTGCCACAGGGTCTGCAGCTTGGCGTAGGCCTCGACGAGCGCGACCGTCTGCTCGCTGCGGCCGGTCAGGCGCAGGTAGTCCAGCGTGACGTCGTCGATCGGGAACATCGCGGCGGTCGAGCCGAACTCGGGGCTCATGTTGCCGATCGTGGCGCGGTTGGCGAGGGGGACGGAACCGACTCCCGCGCCGTAGAACTCGACGAACTTGCCGACGACGCCGTGCTTGCGCAGCATGTCGGTGATCGTCAGGACGACGTCCGTCGCGGTCACGCCGGCGGGGATCTCACCCGTGAGCTTGAATCCGACGACGCGCGGGATGAGCATCGACACGGGCTGGCCGAGCATGGCCGCCTCCGCCTCGATGCCACCGACGCCCCAGCCGAGCACTCCGAGACCGTTGACCATCGTGGTGTGCGAGTCGGTGCCGACGCACGTGTCGGGGTAGGCCTGGAGGACACCGCCGTTCGTGCGGTCGTAGATGACCTTCGCGAGGTGTTCGATGTTCACCTGGTGCACGATGCCGGTCCCGGGGGGAACAACCTTGAAGTCCTGGAATGCGGTCTGCCCCCACCGCAGGAACTGGTAGCGCTCGCCGTTGCGCTCGTACTCGATCTCGACGTTACGCTCGAGCGCGTTCTCCGAGCCGAACAGGTCGGCGATGACGGAGTGGTCGATGACCAGCTCGGCCGGCGACAGCGGGTTGATCTTGTTCGGGTCGCCGCCCAGCGCCGTCACGGCCTCGCGCATCGTGGCGAGGTCGACGATGCAGGGCACGCCGGTGAAGTCCTGCATCACGACGCGAGCGGGGGTGAACTGGATCTCGGTGTCGGGTTCCGCGTCGGGATCCCAGGACCCGAGCGCCTGGATCTGCTCCTTCGTGACGTTCGCGCCGTCTTCCGTGCGCAGCAGGTTCTCCAGGAGGACCTTGAGGCTGAACGGCAACTTGGCGTAGCCGTCCACCGCGTCGAGGCGGAAGATCTCATAGTCGGTGTCGCCGACCGTGAGGGTGTTCTTCGCGCCGAAACTATCCACAGATGCCACGATGCCGTCTCCTTCTCGATGGATGCGAACGCACGTCGCCGTCCCATCTTCGCGGCCGCTGTCCGACGGAGGCTAGCAAGGTACGCCTTACCAGTGTGCGCCCCGCAGGGGCGCGTCGGAAGGGGGCCGATTTATCTTGATGTCGAGATAAATCCTATCATCCGGGTTCGCCCGGCGCGGGCTTCGCTGCGGGCGGATACAGAGCACGCACAACGAGGTACGTGACCGCGAGCAGCGGCGCGAACAGCGGCAGCCCCATCACGAGCTTCAGGGCGCCCAACGCGGTGACGTCATTCGCCAGGTACAGGGGGAACTGCACGAGGAGTCGCGCGGCGAACAGTGCCGCCCACGCGATGGCGAGCCAAAAGAACGCGCGTCGCTTGCGGCGGTCGCCTCGCCACGCCGTCCCGTCGCCCATGAGGAATCCGACGGCGAGTCCGATGAGCGACCAGCCCACAAGCGCGGAGATCAGGAACGCCGAGCCGTACACGGCGTTCGTGATGAACCCGGGGATGAAGTTGTCGCTCGCGCGACCCGTGATCGAGGCGAAGACGGCGGCGACACCGACCGCGACCAGCCCACTGAGCGCGGACGTAAGCGCCTGGCGCGCAAGCAGTCGGGCGATCGTGAACACGGCCGCGACCCCGACGGACAGCCCCAATGCGAGCCAGAGGTTTCCCTCCTGCGTCTCCGCGTCGATCGTCACGGTGTAGACGACGATGAAGACCAGGCCCGGCACGACCGCTTCCAGGATGCCTCGCCAGCCCCCCATCGCGTGCCACACCACGGCCCCCGTCGAGCGTTGCTGCGACGTGTCGAGGCCGGCCCGGCGTGCGGCACCGGCCAGTGCGGCACCGAAGGCTTCGGACGCCGTCGGCTCGGACGCCGTGGGCTCGGGCGCGGGGTCGTCCCGGTCCGGCCCGTGGGGGGCGTCGGCGCTCACGCCGTGCCCGGCGTCGACGGCATCTTGAGCGGGATGAACTCGCGCGGCGGCATGGGTGCTCCGCCACGCACGACGACGATCGAACGGAACAGGTCCTCCACCTGAGCGGCGGCGTCGAGGTCGGACGTGGCCGCCCCGCCGATCACGCCGCGGAGGAACCAGCGCGGTCCGTCCACCCCGACGAAGCGCGCGAGGCGCTTGCCGGACTGGCCGTCGGCACCGGCGACGGGCACCTCTGCGAGCAGCTCCGGACCGAGCGGGCCCTCGCGCTCCTCGACGCGTCCGCCCTGCTGGCGCACCTGCTCGCGGATCTGGGCACGCGTCTCATGCCACAGGCCCTGCGACCGCGATGCCGCGAACGGCTGCACCTGGAGCGTCGACTCCGCGTAGTCGAGGCCCACCGCGACGATCCGTTTGGACTCCTCTTCGATCTCCAGCCGGAGGTTGAGGCCCTCCCGCGGCAGCACCTTGATGCCGCCGAGATCGATGTAGGGGCGCACGGGGTTGGCCTCGGCCTCGTCGAAGGGTCCCGCGACGGCGCGGTCCTCGGGTGCGGACTTGGCGCTCTGCGCGTCCTGTTCGGGTGCGGACTGATCGCTCATGGTGTCGTGCTCCTCGCCTGCTCCTGCGTCGACTGATATCCCGTGGATCCGAAGCCGCCGTCGCCGCGCACGCTGTCGGACAGCTCGTCGACGGGGACGAACCGCGCTCGCGTCACGGGCATCACGATGAGCTGAGCGATGCGGTCGCCGACCGCGATGTCGTACGGCTCACGCGCATCCGTGTTCAGCAGCGTCACCTTGATCTCGCCCCGGTAGCCCGCGTCGACTGTGCCCGGAGAGTTCACGATCGTGATGCCGTGCCGGGCTGCGAGCCCGCTGCGCGGCACGACGAACGCCGCGTAGCCATCGGGCAGCGCGATCGCCACACCCGTGCCGACGAGGGCGCGCTCGCCGGGGGCCAGTCGCAGCGCCTCGGTCGAGACGAGATCGGCGCCGGCGTCGCCCGGGTGCGCGTACGTCGGGAGTTGGGCGGCGATAATGGGGATGTCCACGGATTCGACCACGCATCGAGGCTAATGCAGAACACATCCCCCACCTATCGGGAGCGGCTCGCTCCCTCCCTGTGGATGCTCGTGGCCGCGGCCGTCGTCGCACCGATGGCCGCACTCGTCTTCGCACCGTTCGACGGCACACTCGCGCTGGGCGCGGGAGTCATCGTGGCGGCCGTGTTGCTCGCCCTGCTGATCGGCCTGTCCCCCGTGGTCGCGGTCGACGGGACGACGCTGCGGGTGGGACGCGCGCACATCAACGCCCGGTGGCTCGGGGTGCCGACGGCACTCGAGGGCGAGGAGGCGCGGCTCGCGCGCACGACGCACCTCGATGTGCGCGCATGGTTGCTCATCCGGGGCGGCATCGAGGGCCTCGTCATCGTCCCGAACACGGATCCCGACGACCCGGCGACGGCCTGGTACGTCTCCAGCCGCACACCGGAGCGTCTGGCCGCCGCGATCGAGGCGGCGCGTTACGCCGCGCAGTCGACGCAGACGAAGCCGGCGGCCGACTCCTCCGCCACCTGAGAGCGGTGCTTCACGAGGAAGCACTGCACGCACGTGAACTCGTCCTCCTGCGGGGGCAGCACGACGACGTCCAGCTCGAGGTCGGACAGGTCGGCGCCGGGCAGTTCGAAGCCCGAAGGGTTGTCAGCGTCTTCGACGTCGACCGTGCCGGACATCTTGTCGGGAACGCGCTCCTTGAGAGCCTCGATCGACTCGCTGTCGTCGTCGGTCTTGCGGGGTGCGTCGTAATCCGTGGCCATCGCGGGAACGTCTTCTTCCTTGGTTCTCAGGTCGCCGAAGGGGGTGTCAGGCGGCGATAGTTTGCACGAGTGGCGCGCGTTTCGCAAATGCGCGTGTCGGCTCGTCCCCGTCGAAACGGACGGCGCGCGCGGGATATTCCCGGCCCGCGGCCTCTCGCATGTCACGATGGCTCCAGTCAGGAGCAGAACGGGAAGGCGTCCTCATGCAACAGCTCACCGTCATCCGCGCGGAGCGGGACCGGCTCATCGTCGCGACCGATGCCGGAGACACGTTCGCGCTGCCGATCGACGACACCCTGCGCGCCGAGGTTCGACGGGCGCGCCCCACACCCGTCGACGCGACCGTCGCCAAGCCGAGTCCGCGCGAAGTGCAGGCGCACATCCGGGCCGGACTGTCCTCGGAGGAGGTCGCCGAACTGCTGGGCGCGCGAATCGAGGACGTGCAGCGTTTCGAAGCGCCCGTCATCGCCGAGCGCGAGCACATCCTGGGTCTCGCCCTGGCCGTTCCCGTACTGCTCGCGGCGGTCGACGATGCGGAGGCGCGCCCCACGTTCGGTGAGGCGATCCGCGCGAAGCTTGCGGAAGCGGGAGCGACGGGCGAGCGGTGGACGAGCTGGAAGGAGCCGGAGAACTGGCTCGTGAAGGTCGAGTTCCGCGCCGGCGATATCGACCACGACGCCCGCTGGACCTTCGACCCCAAGCGGAGTGCGCTCGCCCCGCAGAACGCGGATGCGACGCAACTCTCGCGTCAGGGTTCGCTCCCCGAGGGGCTTATCCCCCGTCTGCGCGCGCTGGACAACGCGGCGTCACTGAAGGACGAGAGCCGCTTCGACAGCGGCGCCTTCGGGCCCCGCCATGATCCCGAACCCGAGCCCGTCGAGACCTCGTCGGCGCAGCGACCCACCGCATCCGCCGCGGACGCCGCGATCAAGCGCGCCCCCGACGCCCCTGTCACGAGTGCCGAGACGGCCGATCTGCTCGAGGCGCTGCGACGCCGTCGCGGACAGCGCGAGCCCGCCCCCGCCACGCCCGACGAGACGGAGCGCAGCGCGAGTCCGATCGCCCTGTTCGACGCCCTCGAACCGGGCTTCGGCGACTTCGAACGCGAACGGACACCCGTGTCCGAAGATCAGGCCGTCCTCGCCGAGTCCGGACAGCGCCGCCGCGGACGCGCCGCGCTGCCGTCGTGGGACGAGATCGTCTTCGGCGCGCGCGGCGACAACGACTGACGATCAGCGCGCGTACGCTCCAAGCCGGATGAGCGGCACGATCCGCTCGGCCGACGTCAGCGACCCGTGCTGCCCGATCATCCGCTGCGGCCCCTTGTCCGCCACCCGATCGTCGTAGTACGCCACGCGGCCCCGCGCGGCCACCAGGACGTCCCCAATGCGCGGGGCGACCTCCGACGCCACCTCGCCGAACAGTCCCGCCCCGATCGCCTCGGCGCGGCTGAACACCCACGACCGGGTGGACTCCGCCTCGCGCCAGCGCTCGAGCACGGATGCGGCGGTTCCCGGCTCGGCATAGAGGTGCAGCATCCGCGGTTCTCCCGCGATCGCGGCGACATCCCGCACGAGCGGGCTCCCCTCCTCCAGCAGGATATGGGCGTGCCGAGGCACGTCGACCATTCCGTGGTCGGCGGTGACGAGCGCGCCCACGCTCGGAGTCAGGGCTTCGGCGAGTCCGCGCACGGCCGCGTCGACACGCTCCAGTTCGGCGATCCACGCATCCGACTCCCACCCCTCACGGTGGCCGATCTGATCTAGTTCGGGGGCGTAGGTGTACACCAGTGACCCCGGATGCGCGGACGCGGTCTCGGCCGCGAGCTCCAGGCGCCGATCCAGCGCGTCCTCCGCGAGGAACGCCGCCCCCGCGAACGCCGCGCGTGTGAACCCGGAACCCCGGTACTCGCCCTTGCTGACGACGAACGCCGGCATCGCGGGATCCTGCGCGAAGACCGTGCGCGACCGCTGCCAGGTCTGCGGATCGAGGCCGTCCTTCTCCCACCCGCTGAGCTGGTTCGCGAGGACGTCGGTACCCGGAACGCGGACCCGGTAGCCGACGATGCCATGCTCGCCCGGCATCGTCCCGGTCATGAGGCTCGTCAGCGCGGCCGCGGTCGTGGACGGAAAGACCGTCACGGCGACGTCCTTGCGTCCCCGCGCCGCCGCCAGGAACCGGGCGTGACCCGCGCGGGCATCGAGGTTCGCCGCGCCCAGACCGTCCAGGACGAGCACGACAGCGGATCGCACATGCGGCAGCCGGGGGGCGGTGCCACGGACGCTCGCGGCCGCACCCGCGAGAACATCGGTGAGCCTCGGGGCGTGCGCGGGCTCCGCGGGTAGCATGTCCGACATCGGGGCCAGTCTCGCACACGGGACGTGGCCCCACCGTTCGCCCGAAAGAGCCCATGGCCACCAAAAGAACCGATTCCGCCGCGCCCGAACGCATCGAGGACGTCGAGCTCTCGCAGGAGATGCAGGGTTCCTTCCTCGAGTACGCGTACTCCGTCATCTATTCGCGGGCCCTGCCCGACGCCCGCGACGGCATGAAGCCCGTCCAGCGTCGCATCGTCTATCAGATGGCGGAGATGGGCCTGCGTCCCGATCGCGGGCACGTGAAGAGCGCCCGCGTCGTCGGCGAAGTGATGGGGAAGCTGCACCCGCACGGCGACGCCCCGATCTACGACGCCCTCGTGCGCCTCGCGCAGCCGTTCTCGCAGCGGGTCACACTCGTGGACGGGCACGGCAACTTCGGCTCACTCGACGACGGGCCCGCCGCCCCGCGCTACACGGAGGCGCGGCTCGCGCCCGCGGCCATGGCGATGACAGAGGGGCTCGACGAAGACGTCGTCGACTTCATCCCCAATTACGACAACCAGTTCCTGCAGCCCGAGGTGCTGCCGGCCGCGTATCCGAACCTGCTCGTCAACGGCGCGGCGGGCATCGCGGTCGGGATGGCGACGAATATGGCCCCGCACAACCTCATCGAGGTCGTCGGTGCGGCGACGCATCTGCTCGAGAATCCGGATGCGACGGTCGAGGACCTCATGGCCTTCGTGCCCGGCCCCGATCTGCCCTCCGGCGGTGTCATCGTCGGGCTCGACGGCATCCGGGATGCGTACGAGAGCGGGCGCGGATCGTTCAAGACGCGCGCGCGGACGTCGATCGAGAGCCTCGGACCCCGCAAGACCGGGATCGTCGTCACCGAGCTGCCGTACCTGGTCGGGCCGGAGCGGGTGATCGAGAAGATCAAGGATGCGGTGCAGGCCAAGAAGCTGCAGGGCATCAGCGACGTGCAGGACCTCACCGATCGCAAGAACGGCCTGCGGCTCATCATCGGCATCAAGACCGGGTTCGACGCGAACGCCGTGCTCGAACAGCTCTACCGGCATACGCCCCTCGAGGACTCCTTCTCGATCAACAACGTCGCCCTTGTCGGCGGGCAGCCGCGCACCCTCGGACTCAAGGAGCTCCTGCGCGTCTACCTCGACCACCGCCTGAGCGTCATCACGCGCCGCAGCCGCCATCGCCTGCAGAAGCGCCGGGATCGACTGCACCTGGTCGAGGGTCTGCTCATCGCGATCCTCGACATCGACGAGGTCATCCAGGTCATCCGCACGTCCGATGACGGCGAGCAGGCACGCACGCGCCTCATGCAGGTGTTCGACCTGAGCCAGGCGCAGGCCGAGTACATCCTCGAGCTGCGTCTGCGTCGCCTGACGAAGTTCTCGCGCATCGAGCTCGAGGCGGAGCAGGACCAGCTGAAGGCCGAGATCGCCCAGCTCGAGGAGCTCTTGAGCAGCGACGTCCTGCTGCGGGCGCTCGTCGCACAGGAGCTCGACGCCGTCGCCGAGAAGCTCGGCACGGCGCGGCGCACCGTGCTCACCAACGCGGCACCCTCTCTCGCGCGCACGTCGAAGGCCGCCCCCGCACTGGAGATCGCGGACGAGCCGTGCCGCGTGCTGCTGTCCACGACGGGACGGATGGTGCGGGTCGCACTCACGACCGAGGGCGGTCTGGTCCCGCCGACGCGCCGCTCCGCGCACGACGCGATCCGCTCCGCCGTGGACACGACGACCCGCGGCGATCTCGGCGCGATCACCTCAGCCGGTCGGATCGTCCGCTTCTCCCCCGTCGACCTGCCCTCGGTGCCGGGGAACTCGGTGCAGCTCGCCGCCGGGACCCGCGTGGACCAGTACCTCGCGCTGCCCAAGGACGAGCACGTCGTCGCGCTCGTCCCGCTCGTGGAGTCGCCCGTCGTCGCGCTGGGCACGGCCGCGGGTGTCGTCAAACGCGTCGCGGCGTCCGAGCTGGCCGCGAACAAGCACGACGTCGAACTGATCACGCTCAAGCCGGGCGACCGCGTGATCGGGGCTGCTCCCGCACCCGAGGATGCCGAGCTCGTGTTCGTCACGTCGGATGCGCAACTGCTGCGCTTCGACGCCTCCGCCGTCCGCCCGCAGGGTCGCAGCGCCGGCGGCATGGCCGGCGTGCGGGTCGCGTCCGGAGCATCCGTCGTCTTCTTCGGGGTCGTCCCCGCCGACGCCGAGGATCCCGTCGTCGTGACGATCGCGGGATCCTCCGCCGCCCTCGCGGGTGCGGATGCCGGGTCGGGCAAGGTCTCCGAGTTCGCCGAGTTCCCCGCCAAGGGCCGCGGCACGGGCGGCGTCCGCGCCCAGCGGTTCCTGCGCGGCGAGGACGCCCTGCGCCTCGCGTGGGTCGGTGCTTCGCCCGCGCGCGCGGTCGGCTCCGACGGCGCGGTCCGCGCCCTTCCCGACGCGGGCGCCAAGCGCGACGCGTCCGGCGCGACCCTCACCGCCGTCGTCGCTTCCGTGGGCTCCGCCGTCACGGCCTGAACCCGGCTCCGCCGAGAACCCGGTCGGAAACGTCAGGCGTCGATCTGCTCGCGATCGAGACGCGCGGCCGAGTCCACGATGAACTCGCGGCGCGGCGCCACCTCGTTGCCCATGAGGAGTTCGAAGACCCGCCCGGCAGCCTCGACGTCGGCCATGCGAACCCGCCGCAGCGTGCGCCCCGCGCGATCCATCGTCGTCGACGCGAGCTGGTCGGCGTCCATCTCCCCCAGGCCCTTGTAGCGCTGGATGGGCTCGTGCCACGACCGCCCGGACGAGCGCAGTCGCGCGAGCAGCGTACGCAGCTCCTCCTCGCTGTACGTGTACACCGTCTCGTTCGGCTTGGATCCGGGGTTCTGGATGATCACCCGGTGCAGCGGCGGCACGGCGGCGAACACGCGTCCCTCCTCCACGAGCGGACGCATGTACCGGAAGAACAGCGTGAGCAGGAGCGTGCGGATGTGGGCGCCGTCGACGTCGGCGTCGCTCATCAGAATGACCTTGCCGTACCGGGCCTGCTCCAGGTCGAACGTGCGCCCGGATCCCGCCCCGATCACCTGGATGATCGACGCGCACTCCGCGTTCGAGAGCATGTCGCTGATCGATGCCTTCTGGACGTTGAGGATCTTCCCGCGGATCGGCAGCAGCGCCTGGTACTCACTGTTGCGGGCCAGCTTCGCCGTGCCCAGCGCCGAGTCGCCCTCGACGATGAACAGCTCCGAGTCGGAGACGTCGTTGGAGCGACAGTCCACGAGTTTGGCGGGCAGCGAGGAGGACTCCAGCGCGTTCTTGCGGCGCTGGGTCTCCTTGTGCGCGCGGGCGGAGATCCGCGCCTTCATCTCGGCGACGATCTTGTCCAGCACCATCGCGGTCTGGTTCTTGTCGTCACGGCGTGTCGAGGCGAAGCGCGCGCCGAGCTGCTCACGCACGACCTTCGCCACAATCTGCCGCACGGCCGGAGTGCCCAGCACCTCTTTCGTCTGGCCCTCGAACTGGGGCTCGGCGACGCTCACCGTAAGCACGGCGGTCAGGCCGGCGAGCACGTCGTCCTTCTCGAGCTTGTCGTTGCCGACCTTCAGGCGCCGTGCGTTCTGCTCGACCTGCGCCCGCAGGAAGCGCAGGATCTCCTGCTCGAAGCCCTGCTGGTGGGTGCCGCCTTTGGGCGTCGCGATGATGTTCACGAACGAGCGTATCGTCGTGTCGTATCCGGTGCCCCACCGCAGGGCGATGTCGACCGAGCATTCGCGTCGCACTTCCGTCGCGACCATCGCGCCGGACTCCTGCAGCACGGGCACCGTCTCGGTGTACTCCCCCGTCCCGGTCAGGCGCCACGTGTCGGTCACCGCGCCGTCGGTCGCGAGGTACTCGACGAACTCCGAGATCCCGCCGTCGTACTTGAAGGACGTTTCGTTCGCGGTCTCCTCGCCGTCGCGCTCGTCGCGGATGACGATCTCGAGGCCGGGGACCAGGAACGCCGTCTGCCGCGCTCGCGTCTCGAGCTCGTCGAGCTGGAATGCCGCATCCTTCGTGAAGATCTGACGATCGGCCCAGTACCGGACGCGGGAGCCGGTGACGCCCTTGGGCGCGCGCCCGACGACACGCAGCTCGCTGCGCTCCTCGAACGGGCTGAACGGCGCGTCCGGGCGCGGTTGCCCACGATCGGCGAACACGCCGGGCTCGCCGCGGTGGAAGGACATCACCCACGTCTTGCCGCCGCGGTCGACCTCGACGTCCAGGCGCTCCGAAAGCGCATTGACGACCGACGCGCCGACGCCGTGCAGACCGCCGGATGCCGCGTACGAGCCACCGCCGAACTTGCCGCCCGCGTGCAGTTTCGTGAACACGACCTCCACGCCGGACAGTCCCGTGCGCGGTTCGATGTCGACGGGGATGCCCCGGCCGCGGTCACGTACCTCGACGCTGCCGTCTGCGTGCAGGACGATCTCGATGCGGTCGCCGTTGCCGCCGAGTGTCTCGTCGACGGCGTTGTCGATGATCTCCCACAGGCAGTGCATGAGACCCGGCGACCCGTTCGATCCGATGTACATGCCGGGGCGCTTGCGGACGGCCTCGAGACCTTCGAGCACCTGAAGGTGATGGGCGGAATACTCGGACGTCACAATCTCCCAGGGTACAAGCGACCGGCGACACCGGCAGGCCGACACTCGGCACCGCGCACAACGCTGCTCCGGGTCGCGTGAGAACCGTACGCGGTCAGCGAAACGTCATGAAATCGGGGCATTCTCGAAACATTCGCGTGGTTACATGGAGCATCCAGCAATGGCAGGCCGACACCCGAGGAGGCACCGAGATGAGCACGATCACGACACCCACCGAGTCCCCCGTCGCCTACCGACTCTCCGCCGTGGACCGCTGCGACTCCTGCGGAGCGCAGGCGTACATCTCCGCCGAGGTCAACGGCAGCGAACTGCTCTTCTGCGCGCACCACGGACGCAAGTACGAGACCAAGCTCCGCGAGGTCGCGACATCATGGCACGACGAGACCGCGCGTCTCGTCGACGCCCCGTAACGCGGCGTCGAACACCTCCGGAATCGGCCGTGACGCTCAGGCGTCGCGGCCGATTCCCATGTTGCGCAGCACGATGTGGTTGGCCTCGTGCGCGTAGTGGTCGGCGCGCGACTGCGCGTCGACCACGGTCAGCGACACATCGGCGGGCGTCCGGCGAGCCCGTGCACGACCGAGCAGATCGTCGGCCAGCGCGGGATTGCGAGCGAGGACCGGACCACGGATGCCCGTACCGACCAGGCTGCCCCGCAGAGCCCCTTCGGGGGATCCGCCACCCGCGCCCTCGCGATTGCCGACGCCCGACACGATCGTCCCGAGCGGTGCTTCATCCTCACCGAGGATGTAGTCGCGCAGGTGGTACTCGTAGCCGACGAGCCGTCCCCACCGGGAGTCGACGGCGACCGTGCCGACGTGTCGACCCGACGCGACGGCACGTCCGGTGAAGAGCCCGAGCCCGGGCGTCGGGGACCCCGGTTCCAGCTCGACCGATGTGCTCAACAGCTCCCAGCCCAGGCCGACGGCGAGCAGTGGGACGCCCGCGTCGACCCAGCGCCGCAGGTTCGCCTCGAAGGCGCGGAGCGCGTCCAGAACCTCCCCAGCATCCGCGTCGAAACCGGAGCCGATCGTGATGAGGTCCGGTGTCAGGTCGGCCGCGTCCTCGCCCCGCACGACGTCGGCGACGCGTGCCTCGTGACCCTGCCAGCGCGCCCGGGCGGCGAGCACAGCCGCGTTCTGCGCGTCCGCGTGGATATCCAGCAGCGCGGGAACGAGCGATGCGACGACGAGACCGGTCATGGTGCGCCCGCCTTCCGTCGCGCACCTTTCGCGCGCACTTCTGCGCTCGTGAGCCCATAGTGCCCGCGAATCTTTCGCATGCTGCGCGATGTGAAGACCACGGTCTTGATGCCCTCGGCAGGCGGCGGCAAGGCCAGGAACGCCTCGAAGGCCCGGATCAGGTCCGTGTCGACCTGACCGAAGGGCACGCCGTCGTAGGCGAGGCGGTTGGCCATCGCGTCCGCCTTCGGACCGCCCACGATGTCGACGTGACCGAGCGACTCCGTGTGCACGGTCCAGAGCCAGGACGTGTCCTCCTCCGCGTCGCACACACCGAGGAAGACCCGCTCCCGCGCCGACCCCATCGCGTCGATGTTCAGCTGGAAGCTCGCCGTGTTCTGCACGAGAAGGCACTCGATCCGCTGCCCCTGGATCTCGACGGTCTCCCCACGCCCGAAGACGGGTTCGAGGGTGCTCAGTGTCTGTGCCGCCCGTGCGGCGTCGTAGTCGGCACCGAGCACCTCGCGCGCCGTCTCCAGCGCCGCCGCCGCATCGACGGCGAAGTGCACCCCGCGCGCGGGGAGCGTCACGTCGAGGCTCACCTCGGCCGCATCCGGACCCGCGCCCTGCGCCGCGGGCTGCGTGATGACGGCATCACGACCCTGGACGGAGGCAACGACGGTACCCTCGGCGCGGGACAGCCGGGTCGGCTCCGTCCGCACGTAGCCCAGGCCGTACGGCTGGTCGTGCATGACCTCGGCGCTCACGCCGAAACGACGGACCGCGGCTCCCGTGGCACCCGTCTCCACCGCCGCCGCCACGCGCGAGAGCGACGCGTCGTCGGCGTTGAGCACGACGGCCTGCGTCGACCGCTCCGCCACGGTGGTCAACAGCCGGATGACGCGTTCGTACGACTCGAAACGGGCGATGTCGTCGAGGTTGATGTTGGTGAGCGTGACGACGCGCGCGCGGTACATCTGCGCGATCTTCGCCCCGAACGCCTCGTCCATCTCCAGGACGGCGATGTCGGCGGTGACGCGGCCACGCCAGTCGCCCTCATCGAGGACGGCGGACGTGATGCCCTGCGGGAGATTCGCGGTCGAGGAGTTCGTGAACACGCGCAGCCCGTGGTCGCTCAGGAGCGCGGCGACCATCTTCGTGGTCGTCGACTTGCCGGCCGTACCGCTCACGACGACGAGCCCCTGCGGGAACGAGTCCAGCACGCGCGGCAGCAGCCCGGGCGCGATCCGGTTGGTCACCAGACCCGGTGCGCCCGAGCCCTTGCCGCCGCGCACGCGCAGGAGCCATTGCACGACCCTGCCCGCGGCGACGCCGATGGCGTCACGCACGGATCACTCCAGGTAGTCGCGCAGCGACTGCGACCGCGAGGGGTGGCGCAGCTTGGCCATCGTCTTCGACTCGATCTGACGGATGCGCTCGCGCGTCACGCCGAACGTGTCGCCGATCTGGTCGAGGGTCTTGGGCATGCCGTCGCCGAGACCGAACCGCATCCGGATCACTCCTGCTTCGCGCTCGGAGAGCGAGTCCAGGAGCGACTCGAGCTGACGCTGCAGCATCGTGAAGCCCACGGCGTCGGCGGGCACGACGGCCTCGGTGTCCTCGATCAGGTCACCGAACTCGCTGTCGCCGTCCTCGCCGAGCGGGGTGTGCAGCGAGATCGGCTCGCGGCCGTACTTCTGCACCTCGACGACCTTCTCGGGCGTCATGTCGAGTTCACGGCTGAGCTCCTCGGGCGTGGGCTCGCGGCCCAGGTCCTGCAGCATCTGGCGCTGCACGCGGGCCAGCTTGTTGATGACCTCGACCATGTGCACGGGGATGCGGATCGTGCGGGCCTGGTCGGCCATCGCGCGCGTGATCGCCTGACGGATCCACCACGTGGCGTACGTGGAGAACTTGAAGCCCTTCGTGTAATCGAACTTCTCGACGGCACGGATGAGACCCAGGTTGCCCTCCTGGATCAGGTCCAGGAACTGCATGCCGCGGCCGGTGTAGCGCTTGGCGAGCGAGACGACGAGGCGCAGGTTCGCGCCCAGCAGGTG
>Ga0182739_1000555_pt1 | contig 45916 bp, 31 predicted proteins | sample eDN5th30CBELigBY_FD_128873 | JGI IMG/M metagenome (GOLD analysis project Ga0182739, IMG submission 128873) | Enriched backyard soil microbial communities from Emeryville, California, USA - eDNA 5th pass 30_C BE-Lig BY (version 2) (version 2) | ecosystem: Environmental > Terrestrial > Soil >... | reverse complement strand
CGTCCACGATGCCATCGGCACGCGAACGCAGCGCGATGACAACCTCCACCGGCTCGGCCACGCCCAACCAGCGATACGCCTGCACCTGGCGCATCTCGATCACCTTGAATCCCGGCAGCGCTGCCTCGGCGGCGCGGCGCACCATCTGGATTTCCATCGTCATCGGAACGACCGGATGGCCATCGGCCGGCACCGGCCATCCTGGGCGTTGGGGATGAAGCGCGTGGTCTGCCACCCAGGGGATGGTCGTCGCCAGGTCCAGCAGGCGAACGATGTGCCGATCGATTTGCAGCGGCGCGCCATCGTTTCCCTGCGTCGACGGCGCCAAGCCGTAGCGATGCCCGTCCCGTCCATCCGCTTCAGCTCCGTGCGCTGGCAGTATCAATTTCGGCCGCCCGCCCGTACCGGACGAATACCTGTCGAGCAGTTGCAGCACCTCCGCACGCGCCGCGTCGATTTCCGCCAGGGTCTGCAGAATCGCGGCACGCACCGGGTCCTCCTGCGCGGAGGCAGGCACCGCGGCTGGTCGCTGTGCCGGGCCGGACGCCGCGGGCGATGCCGTCGATGTTGGCGCCGCCACCGCCACGGATACCGCTGCCTCCGGCATGGCAAGCAGGCTTGTATCGAAAGCGACACCCTCGACCCAAAGCAGCGCGCAGGCGTTCACGAGCTGGGCAAGGCCGGTACGCGAAGGTTGGTTCAGCGCCATCGCCGCATGTGGCTGTCCCGCGAGCGTGTCGCTGACGAAGCCTGTCAGGGAGCCGGTGCCCACCTGGAGGAAAATGCGGTGCCCGGCGTCATACAGGCCCGCAATCAGTTCACGGAAGCGCACCGGACGCACCATGAAGGCGTGCAAAAGCGCCTGCCGTTCACGGTCGGTGGCGGGAAAGGGCGCCGCGCTGGCCGCCGACCAGAGCGGAATCCGCGGATCGGCCAGCGGGAACCACGCCCGCTCACCCGACCCAGCACGCTGGGCCGCCTCGAAGTAAGGGGAATGGAAACCGCCCGCAAAGGGAAGAAAGCTGCACAGGATGCCCTGCGCCCGCAGCCGGTCGCGCAAGGTGTCGAGCGCGTCGCGATGGCCGCAGACAATCGCCTGGTGCGGGCAGTTGTCATGCGTGAGGTAGAGGCCATCCAGGCCGCTCAATGCCCCGGCGACGGTGGCGGCGTCGCTGCCCGCCATGAGGAAGGCGATCTCTCGCGGGAACGCATCCGGTGATTCCAGCTTGATGAGGGGGTCGACACTCGAAAGCGGGCCGGACAGCACGCCCGCGGCGCGCAGCGCACTGATCTCGCCGATGCTGTGGCCTGCCACCGCATCCGCACGCAATGCGAGGCGCGCGAGGATTTCCGCGAGAAAATCGTTGAACGCGAGGACGCCATCGATGACCTGTGCCAGTTGATGCTCCACGCTGAGCGCGTGGCAGCCGGGCGGGAGCGGTAGGCCAAAATGACGGGCGAGATCGTCCGCGCGCGGCTCGAAACCGCTGTCCAGGCCCGGGAAGAGCAGCGCCACCTTGCCGCCGCCCAGGGCCAATCCGTTTGTGGAGAAATAGATTTGCTGGCGGCCCCGCCAGGGCTTTTGTCCTGCGATCGCCTTGCGCGCGAGCGCGAGCTTCTTCTCATCCGGCTCGATGATCGCCAGGCGCGCCGGGCCAGCGCCGGGATACGGATCACGCTCGCCCCGTTCCAGACGGGCAAGCAGCTGCGCGGGCGTGGCCGCGCTGAGGGTGAGCAGCGCAGGCAGCGCATCGCGCGCGGACGCCATCGCGGTCACGTGAGGTCCATGCTCTCGATGACTTCCTGGGAGCGGCCGCGAGCCGTGGCGAGCAGTTCCAGCGCGGCGCAGATCAGCGCCACCTGCGCGTTTCCAGCTCCCTTGTGAGTGTCCCCGGCCTTCGCGCCCAGTTCATCGAGCAGTCCCGTGTGGCTGTCCCCAGTCTCCATTGTGCCGATGTGGGTGTCCCCGGCCCTCACGCTCAGCTCATTGAGCAATGCCGCGATGCCCTCGTCGAGAGGAATCAAGCCGATACCGCGCGCGGCGTAGCTGCGGGCGAGAGCATCGCCCACCATTCCCGTCCCGGCCCAGGGACCCCAATTGACGGAAAGCACCCGGCCCGCGATACGCGCCTGCCAGGCCGCGGCGAGCCGGTCCAGCACGCTGTTCGCCGCGCCGTAGTCGACCTGCCCGCTGCGCGTGGCCACGGACGCGATGCTGGAGAAGAACACCACGAAGGAAACGTCAGCGCGTATGTGACGGAACAGCGTGAGCGCGGCGTTGACCTTGGTGTCGAAAACACGGGCGAAACTCTCCGCCGACTTGGCCGGAATCAGCGCGGGCTCGACCACGCCGGCGCCGTGCACCACGCCATCGATCCTGCCCAGGGAGGCGTAACACGCGGCGATATGCCCAGCCAGGGCAGATTCATCGCGTACGTCGAGCTGGGTGTAGCGGACCGTTCCACCCGCGGCCCGAATCGCCGCCAGCGTGTCACGGATTTCCCGCTCCGCCAGGGTCTTGCGGACAAGGCGCTCGACTTCCCCCGGATTCGTGACCGCCGCGCCGGCCAGCAAGGCCTGGCGCAGCAGCCGGGGATCGGTGATGCCGCGCGTGTCCGCCGCTTCCTCGGCTGGGGGCTCCGGTGAACGGCCGGTGATTTCCAGGTGACATTGATAGCGGCGTGCCAGTTCCACCGCCAGATGCGCCGACACCCCTCGCGCACCACCGGTAAAGAGCACCACACTGTCCCGCCCGAGCGGCGGGCCAGCCGTGCCGGTACGAGGCGCAGGCGCGGTGCACAAGCGCCGTACCCGACGTTCGCCATCACGGCGAATGACGGCGCGCTCGTCCTTGGCGCCCGCCAGCTCCTGCTCGATCTGAACGGCAAGCTCCGCCGCCGTCGCTTGCGGGTCGAGCTCGAGGTGGCAGGCCCGGCAGCATGGAAATTCCGCTGCCGCGGCCTGCGCCAATCCCATCAATCCCAATCCTTTCGGCTCCCCGCCATCGGGGCCGATGATCGAACCCACCGTGACCAGGTAGCGGCCGCCGCCAACCAGCAGCCGCTGTGCAAGCGGGAACAAACGCTTGACGTCCCCGGCCTCGCTCCGCGGATGCAGCGGCCAGAGATGAATCAGGCCGTCGACCCCATCGATCGCGGCGTCCGCGCCGAAATCCACGACGCGGACACTGGCATTGCGGCCACGCAACCGCTCGGCGAGCAGGCCGGCGATGCCGCGCCCATCGTCGGTGATGACGAAGACGGTGCCCGTCATGTCGCCTTCGGCTTCCGGCACTGGGGTGGAAACGGCTTGAACGAGGTAGCGCGCCAGCGGCTCATGTGGGTGTCCCATTCCGGGTGTGGCCGCCCCACCATCACGTGGCGGTGCCATTTCCGCGGGCTCAAGCCAATCGGCGATCGCGCGAAGGGTCTTGAGCGTCGAAAGCTGTTCCAGCAGCGCATCCCGCCCGGCTCCCGCCTTCTCCACAGCAGGATGCCCGGCCAGGCGGCCCACGATTTCCAGGCGCTTGATCGAATCGATCGAGAGATCCGCCTCCAGATCGAGGTCAGGATCCAGCACCTCGGCGGGGTAGCCCGTGGTCTCGCTCACGATCTCGAGCAGCACCTCGGCGATTGGCTTCGCGCCGGATGCAGGTGCCGCTTCGAGTCCATCATTCCGCTGCTCACCGCCGGTCTGGATTACGGCACCAGAGGCTCTGGGCACGTCGCCCTGCCCACCGCTGTTTCCGGAAATTTCCGGCAGGTGTTCCGCCAGCCAATCCAGCAGCGAACGCAGTGTTTTTCGTGCGGCGAGTTCCTCGATCAGCTCATCGATGCCGTGCCCCGCGATTTCGCGCAGGGCGAGCCGGTGCGAGAGTTCGGCGATGATTTCCTGCCGCTTGATCGAATCGATCGAGAGATCCGCCTCCAGGTCGAGGTCAGGATCGAGAAGTTCGGTGGGATAACCCGTGCGTTCACTGACAATCGCGAAAAGCAGCGCCCGATGGTCAACCGTATTGGATGGCGATGACGCCTGCGTCGTGACGGTTGGTGCGACGGTGGCAACGGGCGGCACAGTGGCATGAACGGATGGCACGGCGGCAATACCCGTAACACTGGCGGACAACGGTGCAGCACGGCGGGTGTCGTCCTGACGCGGCGCCATGGCAAGTGGCGCGCCCCCCGTCACCGGCCGGGGTTCGGAGGCCGGCGACACGCCACCGTAGTAACTGACCAGGACGTCGCGCTGAGCCCGAATCATCTCCCGCATGTTCGCCAGATACTGCAGCACCGCCTCCGCCGCGGCTGCGGGCGGCGCGCCAACGTGATCGTCCACATCACGGTGAATGTCCCTGCCGTGGCTGTGAATGTTCCCGCCACTACAGCTGCCCTCGGCAAGGTGGCTGTCCCAGCCGTCATTGCTGCTGGGCGCCGCCCTTGAAAACTGCGCCACCGGCCCCTGCGCAAGACGGGCGCGGGGATTGGCCTCCTCATTCCGCGCCCCTTGTGGACGCGCCCGCGCGCCATTGACCAGCCAGGCAGCCGGCGGCAGCACAGGAGGTTCGGCAAGAATCGCTGGCGCGGTCCTGCCGGCAAACAGCGGCGCGGCATCGAAGCCGTCCGTGAGCACGGCAAGCTGTGCCACCGCGCTCAAGGTGCCGGCCAATCCCCGGTCACCACCATCGAGCCCGATCAGGCGGCACGACGGATCCGGCAGAATCTGGCGCACCAGGCCGCAGAGCACCCGGCGCGGTCCGACCTCGACGAACGTGCGCGCCCCATCCGCATGCATCGCCTGGATCATCTCCACGAAGCGGACCGGCGATGCAAGGTGGCGAATCAAGGTAGCGAGTATTGCGTCGGGCTGCGCACCGTGCCGCGTGGCTGTCACATTGGAATAGACCGGCCATTGCGGCGGGACCATGGGAATGGCGGCAAGCTGATGCGCCACCTCGGTCTCGGCGCTGGCCACGATCGGCGAATGGAAGGCGCAGGCGGTATCGATCCGCTTGGCCATGACCCCAAGCGCTTTCAGGTGTTCCTGCGCCCGCCCCACCTCAGTGGTCGGCCCGGAGATCACCGTTTGCGTCGGGCTGTTGTGATTGGCGGCCACGATGGTGGGAAAGTCCCCAAGCAGCTCCCGCACGGTGGCGGCATCCGCGGCAACTGCCGCCATCGCGCCAGGATCCTCGGGAGGAACGGCCGCCAGAATGGCGCGCGCCCGGCCACGTGCCAGCGCGAGCAGATCCGGCGGAGCAATGGCGCCCGCCGCTGACAGCGCGGCGAATTCCCCCAGGCTGTGGCCCGCTGCCATGGCGGGACGCAATCCGAGCGTGGTCAGCCAGTTGGACAGCGCCGACTCGATGATGCTGAGCGCGGGCTGCGACATGGCCGTGTCGGTCAGGCGGCGGCGCTGCTCGCGCCGGCCGGCCTCATCATAGGCCGCGGCCGGGAAGATCGCCGCCGCGCAATCCGGGTGCTGCTCCAGAAGCGCACGCAGCGTGGGAAAGTAGACGAAGAGATCGCGCAGCATGCCCGGATATTGGCTGCCCTGGCCGGGGTAGAGCCACGCCACCTTGCCGGCGGGCGTTGCGGGACGGTAGAAGATTTCCGCCGCCTCGGCCCGCGGCACGGCCAGCGCCAGGCGATCCGCCAGTTCCGCAAGTGAACTGGCGACGAATGCACACTGCACCGATCCCTCGCCCGCGTTCCAGGCGGCATAGGCCAACCCGGCAAGCAATGCGGGCGATGTGGCTGTCCCCGTGGAGGATGTGGGTGTCCCCATGGAAGATGTGGCTGTTCTCACATATTCGGCCACCTGCCGCAGGACGCGCGCGGCGTCTTCAAAGGTGGCGCCACGAAAGGCAAAGAGTTCGGTCGGCAAGGCGTCTGCCCCGAACCCCGCGCGATGCGGTTCGTAGGCGGCAAGCACCGCATGAAAATTGGTGCCGCCGAAGCCGTAGGCGCTCACCGCCCCGCGCGTCCGCCCGCCAAGCCAGGGCTCCGCCACGGAGCGCAGGACGAACGGACTCGATGCCGGCCGGTAACCGGGATTGGGCGAGACGATGTGAGACGTCGGCGGCAACACCCGATGGTGCATCGCCTTGACCACCTTGATCACTCCCGCGACCCCCGCCGCGCCTTTGGTGTGGCCGATCTGGCTCTTGACCGAGCCGAGACCGGCGGCGCCAGGCAGCGCACCGCCCGCGTTGAACACCTCCGTCAACATCCGCAGCTCGGTGCGGTCGCCGACCACGGTGCCGGTGCCATGCGCCTCCACCAATCCCACCGTGCCAGGCAGCACGCCGGCCTGCACGTAGGCGCGTTCCAGGGCGCGTTTCTGCCCCTCCTTGCGCGGCGCAGTCAGCCCCAGGCCTCTGCCGTCGCTGGAACCCGCGATGCCTTCCAGCACCGCGTAGATCCGATCACCGTCGCGTTCGGCATCCGCCAACCGCTTGAGCACGAGAATACCCGCGCCCTCACCGATGACGATGCCGTCCGCGCTCTCGTCGAACGCCCGGCATTGTCCGGTGGCCGAGAGCGCACCGATTTCGGAGAACAGCAGAAACTGGTGGATGTCGTTGCGGAAGTCGGCGCCGCCCGCCAGCACCACGTCGCTGGTGCCGAAACGCAGCTCTTTCACCGCGTGTTCGATCGCCGTCAGCGAGCTGGCACAGGCGGCGTCCACCACGTAGTTGACGCCACCCAGGCCCAGCCGGTTGGCGATCCGGCCGGCGATCACGTTGGCCAGAATGCCGGGGAAGGTATCTTCGGTAACGCGTGGAAGCACACCGTCGAGCGCAGGCGGCAGCTCACCGCAGTACTGTGGAAAAAGATGGCGGAAGCGCACGCTGTTGTTCAGCGCGCCGGAATCGCTGCCCAGGATCACCGACGTGCGCCCGCGATCGAGGAAGCGTTCCGGGTAGCCGGCATCGGCCAGCGCGCGCCGCGCCACTTCCAGCGCGAGCAACTGCGTCGGATCGATGGCGGGAATGGACTGGGGCGGGATGCCGTAATGCAGCGGGTCGAAGGGAATCTCGCCGATGAATCCCGCCCACTTGCTGTAGGTCAGGCCCGCACCGCGCCGCTCGGCATCGAAGTATTGGGCCGAACGCCAAACCTCGTCCGGCACCTCGCCGATGGCGTTGCGCCCTTCCACGATATTGGACCAATAGGTTTCCAGGTCCGGCGCGCCGGGATACACGCAGGCCATCCCCACGATGGCGATCGGCTCCAGCCGCTCCTCTGCGCGCCGCGGCACAGCCAGAGCCTGCAGACGCGCGTTGGCGCCGTGCGTGACCTCAGCGTGCAGGGCCGCGATCGTGGTCACGCGGTTCATCAGCGCGGCCGCCTGGCCGATCATGTAGATGCCTTCCGCTTCCTGCCGTGCCCGCTCGACCGGCACCAGCGTGGCGCCTTCGCGCTCGATGCCCTTGCTTGCGATGCGCAAGCGGCCCTGGGTCAACGCTTCCAGCCGCGCCGACACTTCCTTCGGCGGCAGGCCGGCTTCGCGCAACGCGGCCTTTTCCCGCTCGAAGCGGTCGATGAACGCGGTCGGCAGGCAACGGATCGCATGACCGGGCGAGGTCTCGAACAACGCCGTGCCCTGGCTATTGATCGTTCGTTCCTGAAATCCTTCGCTCAATGTGCCGCAGGCCACCGCTTCCTGCGTCGCGATGTAGGCGCTGCCCATCAGCACGCCGATCTTCGCGCCGCGCGCGGCAAGCGGGGCGGCCATGGCGGCAACCGCGGCGCTCGAACGGGAGTCGTGAATGCCCCCGGCAAAAAGCACGTGCAGATTTTCCGGATCGTCGATCCCGAGCAGGATGGAAATCGCCTGCTCCCACAGCACCAGGCTGAAACGCGGCCCGGCGTGGCCGCCGCACTCGCGTCCCTCGAACACGAAATGGCGCGCACCGTCCTTGAGGAACATGTCCAACAGCCCTGGCGACGGCACGTGCAGGTAAGTGGGAATGCCAAGTGCGATGAGCGGCCGTGCCTGGGAAGGGCGCCCGCCCGCCAGCAGGACAGCGGCCGGCTTGATCGCCTGAATCATTTCGAGCTGCGGACGCAGCGTTTCCGGTGCGGCGAATCCCAATACACCCACGCCCCAGGGCCGTGCTCCCAACAGTTCCTGTGTTTCCTGCAGAAGCGCGCGGCAGGCCGCCTCGTTCATGCGGGAGAGCGCCAGGAACGGCAGGCCGCCGTGCTCGGCAACCGCGGCGCAGAAGGCGGCGGTATCGCTGACGCGCGTCATCGGTCCCTGCGCCACGGGATAACGCGTGCCATGCGCACGCGCCCAAGGCGCGCCTTCATCCAGTGGCCGCAGCGAGCGCGCCTGGTGCAGTTGCCCCGCCACCCGCATCCGCAGGCCACTGATCAGCGCTTCGGCCGTGGGACACGCGGCCAGGGTGTGCTTCGCGAGGCCGACATCCTGCCCCATGGGGATCGGCGCCGGCGGCGCCACGTCGCTGTCCGTGTGGGTGGGGGAATAAAACTGATGGCCTGCGTGAGTGCGGACTTCGCTGCCGTCCATCGCGAGAATCCGCTGCTTCAGATCGTCCGGCAGGCTGCATTCCGGCAGCGCGGCCAGGAGGCTGTCGAGCACGATGCCAAAAGCGCCGGCGGCGATCGCCCCCGCGGCGGTATGCAGTCCGATGCCGCCCTGGCACCAGAGTGGCAGGCCGGCCACCTCGGGCAGGGCCATCAGGCGCTGCAGCAGAATGAAGGCGCTCTCGTCACCCACCCGGCCGCCGCTTTCGGCCCCCTTGGCGATCAACCCGCGCGCACCGGCGGCGAGGGCTTGTTGCGCCTCCTCCACCGAGCAGACCTGCGCGATCAGCGGAATCTTGTGCCAGGCCGCGGGCACCGCTCCGAGTTCGCGGCCAGCCACGATCAGGAACTCAAGCCCCGCCGGTAGATCGAGCGCTGCGTAATCCACGCCCTCGGGAATCCGCAAGCCGGCACCCGCGAGCCCACCACGGGAAAATTCCGCAAGCAGCGCCGGCCACGCATCCGGCTCACGGCCGCAATCGAGCGCAACGGCGCTCCCCGCACGCCGGAGCAGGCGCGCCAGGCGCAGGTCCGGGCGTTCAAAGGGGGTTATCGACAGGATGTCGAAGAGTCGTTCATCAGGAGCCCACCGTACTACTTGCCGTACTACCTGCTCACCCTCGGCAGTGACGTCGTCCTGCATGAACTTCTCCTTCCATTCCACAAATTTTTTCGCATTCTGCCCTGAATAAAGGCAAATTTGCGCCAGCCCGGAGGGCCGGCCATGCTAGTGCGCGCGCCTGAAATTTGTCAAACCGAAACGCCGCCGTATCGCGGGTGCCAGTGGGGTGAACCGGGAATCAGCCTTGGGAAAAATGCGCCAGATAAGCCGCTGCCAGCGCATCCAACTCGCCATTGCGCGCGCACGCCAGCGGCACGGAAATGGTAGCCACCGTACGATCGGGAAGCTCGACGAAGATCGCATTCAACCGGCCCACGAACGGCGGAATGCTGTAGGTGAAATCGGGCTGGAAGCCAGGACAGGTTATTTCCTCCCAGCACGCGGGCCCCAGCGACACCAACCCACCGGTTGGGCTTGCCGGCGAATAAAGGCCGGCTTCCAGTCGGCGCCGCACCGCCGGCGCGAGCCCCTGCACCGGCCGCCAGACGATCTTGCGCAGCGCTGTGAGTTCGCGGCAATCGGCATGGGCGCGCAGCGCGCCGGTAAGCTGCCGCGTGAGGCTGCGCTGCGTAGCGTCCGCGTCCACTTCCAATTGCAGATAGCCGATCAGGTTACCGGTGCTCCGCGCCTGCGTGCGCAGCCCCCGATAATCCACCGGCACCGTGAACACGACCCTGCCGCTGTCCTGCCGCCTGGCCCAGGCGGCGAAGAAGAGCGCGCTTTGCAGCATCACCTGCGGCACCTTGCGGGGAATCACCAGGCAGCGCCAGGTATGGTGCAGGTCCACCGCGGCGCCCCCCTGCGGCGTGGCCGGCGGCAACACCGGCACGATGGAGCCTTGCGGGCGCGTCGCCGTAGCGAATGCGGCCACCTGATCCCGATACTGCCGCTGCACGTCTTCCGGTCTCAGGGTCGAGTCGGAACCCAGCAGGGCCTCCCCGCGCAGTGCGCGGAACACGTCCCGCATCCAGTACATCAGGCCGCGCCCGTCGAAAGCGCCATGATGTGCCCGGAACACCAGGCACGAGCGTTGCCCGCCCGCCGCCCGCAACAGCAGCACGTCGGCCACCGCGCCGCCACGCAGTGGGTCGAGCCGTTCCAGCAACAGCGGCGCAAACGCCTCCGCGGACCTTCCCTCCCACGGCACGTCTCCCAAATCTCTTACCCGTGGCGCCACGCCACTGTCGACCCAGTAGGAAAAGCCAAGCCAACCTATAAGACGCACCCGGGTGCCGGGATTGGCAGCCGAAGCGGCCGTGACCGCCGCCTGCAACCTGTCGGCATCGAGATACCCGTTTCCTTCCACCACAGCATTCAACTGGTAGTGATGGGCTTCCTGAAGCGCCAGGGAATAGCGTTCCAGCAACGAGACCCGGCGCCGGTAACCTGTGGGGATGAGCATTCCTGCCTCTCCTGGACCTGGAAAAAAGACAGCGAGAAAAAGGGATTGCGACGGCGATGTCAAGCGCGGATGACGCGCCGATCCCTCCACCCGCGGGCATTCACGCTGACACCGGGTAGCGCCCCATGCCGTATTCAAGTGAGTGTCCCCGCGCCCTTCTGCCGCTATCATGAAGTTCCTTTCGACTCCGTGGGGAATGCCATGCCCAACAGACTTGCCCTGGCTCTTGCCGGTTTTGGTCTTATCGGTTTATTCAGCAGCGCCGCGCTGGCGCAGTCGTCCCCCGCCTTCACGCCCCAGCAGTTGCTGCAGGCACCCGACTCCAGCTGGCCGACCAACGGCGGCAATCTCTACAACCATCGCTATTCGCCGCTCACCCAGATCAACCGTGACAACGTGGCCAGCCTGAAAGCCGAATGGCGCGTGCACATGAACGGATCCGGCGGCGGCCCCAACCATAGCGGCCAGGCGCAGCCGCTGTTTTATGACGGCACGCTGTACGTGCCCACGGGCGAGGACGACGTGTTCGCCATCGACATCGAAACCGGCCAGTTCAAATGGGTGTATCAGGCCGAACTGGACCCGGGCCGCGTCAACGTCTGTTGCGGCTGGGTGAACCGTGGCGTGGGCATGGGCGATGGGCAAATCTACGTGGGCCTGCTCGATGCGCGCCTGGTGGCGCTGGACCAGGAAACCGGCAAGGTGAACTGGGAAATCCAGGCCGAGGATTCCGCCAAGGGCTACAGCATTACCGCCGCGCCCCTGTATTACGACGGCAAGGTGATCGTGGGTTTCGCCGGCGGCGAACAGGCGATCCGCGGTCGCCTCAAGGCCTACGACGCCAAGACGGGTGAACTGCTGTGGACCTTCTACACCATCCCCGGCCCCGGCGAACCCGGCCACGACACCTGGCCGCAGGACAACGATGCCTGGGAAGTGGGCGGCGCGCCGATCTGGCAGACACCCGCGGTGGATCCCGAACTCGGCCTGCTGTATTTCTCCACCGGCAACGCCGGCCCCGACCTCAACGGTTCCAACCGCGCCGGCGACAACCTCTTCACCGTATCCGGCGACGTGGACCCGCTGCCACCTTTTGCCGACACAGGTTCCGCCGGCAACAGTCTGCGCCCCGGCACCATTCCCGGCGCGGCGCCCACTGAGGTGGAACCGCTTGCCGGCTACACCGCCAACGTGGCGCAAGGCCAGGAAATCTATCGCACTGTCTGCGCTACCTGTCACGGCGACACCGGCATCGGCGGCCACCAGGGCGGCGTGCCATTGAAAGGCAAGGACCTGACCCTGGCGCACATCATGACCATGGTGAGCAACGGCAAGAACACCATGCCCGCCTTCGCCGCCGCCTACAGCAAGGAACAGATGCAGGACGTGGCCACCTACGTGCGGGACAGCATCCTGCCGGAGTGACGCTGCACGGCGAACCCAGGAAAGCGACGGAATACGCATCACTTGAGACGAAAATCACGACCGCTGCATCCAAAACCCTTAATGCCTGCATCTTACCGGTTACAGACACACACCATTCAGAGGAGCAGAATATGGAAGGGTTGGGGGCAGGGCTGGCATCGCTGGCATTCTGGGGGTTCGTGGCCGCCTGCGTGGTATCGGGCGTGTGGGATGGCGTGCGCAAGCGGGAGACGCAGCACGAGACACTGCGGCGGCTGATCGAAAGCGGTAAACCGATCGATTCCGAATTGCTGGACAAGATACTCGGCGAACCGCCGCGCTGGCGTGGTCTGCACACCGGCGGCATCATCATGCTATCGATTGGCGTGGGATTCGCCGTGCTCAGCGCTTTCCAACCCAGAATACTCCTGCCATTGCTTGGCGTTTCCGGGCTGGTCTGCTGCCTGGGCCTGGGACTGTTGATTGCCTCCCACTATGCGAAGCGCTGGCATGAACGCAGCGTCGGCGCCTCCACGCACCTGCCGAAGGAGTAACCTGCTTGACGTTGACACGCCAAGCGCTGTCGCAAAGCCCGGAACCGCTCATCGTGCAGCTTGCCTGCCGTGGCGATCGGCAGGCCTTCGAGGAACTGGTGCGCCGCCATCAATCGTGGCTCAGGAATCTGCTGCGCCGCCTGTCGCGTGATGCTGCCCTTGCCGACGATCTCGCGCAGCAGGCGTTCCTGCAGGCTTGGCGCCGACTGGAGCAATTGCAACAGGCGACGGTTTTTGCGGGATGGCTGAAGCGCATCGCGCTCAACGTTTGGCTGCAGCACCAGCGCCGGCACGATCCCCTTGCCGGCAGCACTGAATTCGACACGGACCTGCCCACCACGCAGCCGGGACACGGCATGGCCATCGACATCGACCACGCGCTCGCGCTGTTGCCGCCGCCCGTGCGGCTGTGTATCGTCCTGTCCTATCACGAACACATGAGCCACATCGAAATCGCCGAGGCCGCCGGCCTGCCGCTTGGCACTGTCAAGTCGCACATCCGCCGCGGCACCGAACGGCTTCGCCAGCTCCTTGGCGATTATTCCGATGCACCGACGCTGGAGGTTCGCCCATGAGCGACGAGCGCGATCCCTTTCTTGACCAAGCCTTCGCCACGGCGGAGCGCAGGCTCGACGATGCCGCTTTTGTCGCCGACGTGATGCGCCAGGTAACGGCACGCAGCCAACCCGCGTTCAATCAGCCACTGGTCATCTGCCTGTTGCTCGCGCCCGCCCTTTGGTTTGCCGCGCAAACCTTTGGCGATGCGCCGCTGCGGCTGCTTGAATCCTTGTCGCGTCCCCTTGTCGATTCGCCGGTGCAAGACAGTGTGGGCGGCAGCATCCTGGCACCACTCAACAATCTTGCCGGCCTGCTCGGCCTCGGCGCGGCCACGGTGTACCTGGCCTACAAGCGCTTGTCGGCTTGAGAACGCAAATCCAGCACGAGGAAACTCCATGCCCCTGAACCTCAAGGAAGTCGATGGCGTTGCCATCGCACCGAAACACAAGGCCACCTGTCATTGCGGCGCCGTGGTGCTGGAGCTCGATCTGCCGGACGGCCTCGTCGATGTCAGACGCTGCGATTGCTCGATGTGCCGCCGCCGCGGCGCCATCGCCGCGTCCGTGCCGCTGGCCGGCATCACGATCCTGGCAGGGGAGGAAAGTCTTCGCCTCTATCAGTTCAACACCAAGACGGCCAAGCACTACTTCTGCAGCAAATGCGGCATCTATACTCATCACCAGCGCCGCTCCAACCCGACGCAATATGGCATCAACGTTGGCTGCCTGGAGGGCATCAATCCGCTCAAGATCCAGGGAATTCCCACCTACGACGGCGTCAATCACCCGGCCGACCGGCAAGGGAAAACCTGACCCATAGTTGCGGTACCATGGCCACGATGCAGTCCATCGAAATCGAACCCTTCACGCACGACGCCGGCACCGCGCTGGAAGCACATTTGCAGCGCCATCGGCTTGAATCCGGTAATAGCGACATTCATTTCATGCCCTTTGCACCGGGCAGTTCGCACGGGCCACGAGGCATCAACCTCGAAAGCGCACTGCTGCCACTCGATACGCCGGGCTGGCAACGCTGGTTCTGCGCGCGTGAAATCGGTAGCGGCAATATCGTCGGCCACGTGAACCTGAAAAGCGACAGCCTCGAAACCGGCCTGCATCGCTGCGAACTCGGCATCGGCATCGAGCGCGCCTTTCGCGGCCAGGGGCTTGGCAAACGGCTGATGAACCACGCCATCGCGTTCGCGCGCAACAGCGAACACCTGACATGGATAGAGCTGAAAGTTTTCGCGCACAACAGTGCCGCCCGCGCACTTTACCGGCAGCTCGGTTTCGAGGAAGTGGGCATGGTGCCGGATCGCTTCCGCATTCTCGGCGAAAGCATCGACGACGCCATCATGATCCTGAACGTGGCAACGCCGGAAGCCCACCGATGAAAATCAAACGTATCGTTCCCAACATCGCCAGCGCCCAGCCCGAACGCGCCGAGTTTTTTTACCAGGACGTTCTGGGGCTGGACCTGGTCATGGATCTCGGCTGGATTCGCACGTATGCCGCGCCCGACAGGCGCGAGATGCAGCTTGGCGTAGCCAGCCAGGGCGGCAGCGACACGCCGGTGCCGGATCTGTCGATCGAAGTGGACGACCTCAATGAGGCGCTGCAACGAGTGCGGGACGCCGGCATTACGGTGGAATACGGCCCGGCGCACGAACCCTGGGGCGTGCATCGTTTCTACATTCGCGACCCCTTTGGTAAGCTCATCAACATTCTGCAGCACGAATGATTCACGACCCACGCCGCTCATGAGCAACACCGCCCCCACCATCCACTGCAAAACCACCCTGCACCGGCCCGCCGCCACGGGCAAGGCGCCCACGTGGACCTTTCTGGTGTTGCCGAAAAGCGCCAGCGCCGAGCTGCCCGCGCGCGGCATGGCCTCGGTAACCGGCACGCTCAACGGCGCGCCTTTCCGGGCCACGCTCGATCCGGACGGCCAGGGCAGCCATTGGCTGAAGGTGCCGCGCAAACTGAGCGAGGCCGCGGGCGCAAGCGTTGGCGACGAGGTCACGCTTGAATTCGCGCCGGTAAGTGAAGAGCCGGAACCCAAGGTGCCGCCGGACCTGCGCAAGGCCCTCACCGCGGCGCCTGCGGCAAAAACCGTGTGGGCAGGCCTTACGCCACTGCAGCGCCGCGACTGGATTCAATGGATCGTCTCCGCCAAGCAGGCGGAAACCCGCGCCCGCCGCATCGACAATGCCTGTTCGATGCTCGCCGGCGGCAAACGCCGCGTTTGCTGTTTCGATCGTTCCGGAATCTACAGCAAGGGCCTGAGCGCGCCGCAAGCCGCCGATTGACCAGCCTCTGCGCCCCCATCGATTCGGCGGCTCCTCCTGAATTCGCCGCGTGGCATTGAGCCGGCCCCGCCGTATCCGGATAATGCCGCCCCTGTATTCCGAGCCCTGACCCCATAGCCCTGCCCATGAAAATCCGTCATCCCCTGCTGGCGGCGCTTGCCGCGGGCGCGACTCTCGCGCCGCTGTCTGTCGCCGTCCTTGCCGCCGAGCGCGGCTTCACACTCGAAGAAATCACTGTGACCGCGCGCCGTGCCGAGGAAAGCCTCAAGGACACGCCGATCGCCATCACCGCAGTGAGCGCCGGTGAGCTCGATGCGCGCAATGAAATGCAGATCGACGCCATTTCGCGCTTCGTGCCGAACGTCAATTTTTCCTACGGCGGCACCAGTTCCGGTTCGTCCTCCGCCGCGGTGGTGTTCATTCGCGGCGTGGGCCAGAACGACTTTCTGCCGAGCACCGAGCCCGGCGTGGGCCTGTACGTGGATGGCGTGTATTACGGCCGCACACTGGGTTCGGCGATCGAGCTGCTGGATCTGGAGCGCGTGGAAGTGTTGCGCGGCCCGCAGGGCACGCTGTTCGGGCGCAATACCATCGGCGGCGCCATCAACGTGATTTCGCGCCAGCCGGGCGAGACCTACGCCGCCACGCTGCGCGGCACGGTGGGCTCGGATCAACGGCGCGATCTGCAGACCACGTTCGATCTGCCGCTTGCTGCCGATTTCAAAGTGGGCGCCTCGCTGCTGTCGCGCAAGCGCGACGGCTACGTGCGGCGGCTCGACGGGGTGGAACTTGGCGTGGACGACACGCTTGGCGCCCGCGTCAATGCCGTGTGGACGCCAAGCGCCACGCTCAAGGCCACCCTGACGCTGGACGGCGTGCGCGAACGCGAGGAATCGGCGCCGGAAGTGCTGCTCAACGCCATAGAGACCGGCCAGTTTCCCGGCTTTTTCAATAACGACACCTTCGGCAACGGCACCAGTGATCCCACCTGCGCCGGTGGCGGCGCACCGGATAACCGCGCCTGCTACAACGACAGCTGGGTGCTTGGCCCGTTTCTCTCCGGCAGCGGCGGCCCCTCGCGCAACGACGTCGATTCGCGTGGCGCGGCGCTGGTGCTGGACTGGCGCCCAAGCAACGAACTGGCCTTCAAATCGCTTACCGCACGGCGCAGCCTGGACGCCGATTTCGCGCGCGATCCCGACGGCTCGCCCTACGATCTCTTTTCCAGCCAGGACACCGCCACGCAGAAGCAATTCAGCCAGGAATTGCAGCTGATCGCCACGCCAAGCGACAGGCTCAGCCTCGTGTCCGGCGTGTATTACTTCCGCGAAGACGCCGCGGACGACACCTACATCACCTTCCTGCCGCCCACCTCGCCGCTCTTGATCGGCGGCCGCGTCGAGAACCGCAACCATGCGTTGTTCGGCGAACTCACCTACAGCCTGTCTCCTCGCTTGCGGCTGATCGGCGGCGTACGCTACACCGAAGAGCGCAAGGTCTACGCCGGCACTTCGCTGCGTGGCAACGGCGGCGTGCCGAGCGAGAGCATACTGAGCGGCGCCGCGGCCGGCGCACAGCGGCTGCGTGATGAACGCACCACCTGGCGCGCCTCGCTCAGCTACGATCTTTCCGACGCCGTGACCGGGTACGCCACGGTGTCCACCGGCTTCAAGAGCGGCGGCTTCACCACGCGCATCACCGATCCCAATACCCGCATTCCGCAGTTCGGTCCGGAATCCGCGCGCTTATATGAGCTTGGCCTGAAAACCGAGCTGCCACTGGCCGGGCTGCGCCTGAACACCGCGCTGTTCCACAGCGATTACCACGACATCCAGCTCGACGGCGTGGTGCCCGGGGCCTTCGGCACCATGACCTTCAACGGCGGCGACGCGGTGCTGCAAGGCGCCGAAGCGGAACTGGATTGGGTGGCCACCGAATCGCTGCGCCTGTTCGGCACGCTTGGTTATCTGGACGCCCACTACACCCGCATCAATGCCGGTTCGCTGGTGAGCCTGCGCGACGATCTGATCCGCGCGCCACGCTGGACCGCCGCGCTTGGCGCATCGTACCGCCTGGCGCTCGGCACCGGCAGCCTCACCCCGCGCCTCGATCTCGCCTATAAAAGCGCAACCCAGTTCGAACCGGTGAATACCCCGTTCACCGCAGACGACGGCTACACCGCGCTCAACCTGAACATCCCCTACGAACCCGCGCAGGGCAACTGGCGCCTGGCCTTCGGCATCGAGAACCTGACGGATGCGCGCTACCTGATCGCGGCCGATTCCAACACCGCCATCGGCTACGACGTAGGCGCGTTCGCGCGGCCGCGCAACTGGTCGCTGGGCATCGAAACCTGGTTCTGAGGCACCCCGGCACAACGGGCCAGACAACGCTCGGCGCGGCGGCGCGTATTGCTACAATGCCGGCATGGACCACGCCCTCGCCGCCACCGCCGAGCAATTGCCGCTCACCCTGCTCAAGGGCGTGGGGCCGCAGCTTGCGCTCAAACTGCAGCAGCTCGGCATCCACACCTTGCTCGACCTGCTGTTCCATCTGCCGCTGCGCTACCAGGACCGCACGCGCCTGACGCCGATCGCCGCGCTGCGGCACGGCGACGACGTGGTGATAGAGGGCTTGGTTGCCGGCTGCGCCGTGGTATTCGGCCGGCGGCGCAGCCTGATGGTCAAGGTGCAGGACGGCAGCGGGGTGACCACGCTGCGCTTCTATCACTTCAGCGCCGCGCAGAAAAACGCGCTGCAGACCGGCCTGCGCCTTCGCGCCTACGGCGAAGTGCGCCGCGGCAGCGCCGGCGTGGAGCTCTATCACCCGGAATATCAGCTGCTGCAGGGCGCGGCCCCGCCCGAGCTGGAACGGCACCTCACCCCGATCTATCCCGCCACCGAGGGCCTGCAGCAGATACGCCTGCGCAAACTGATGGAACAAGCCTTCCACCATTTGCGCAATCATCCGCAGGCATTGCCCGACTACCTGCCGCAGGCGCTGCGCGCCGAGCACGGCTTCATGCCGCTGTTGGACGCATTGCACGTGATCCACTACCCGCCGCCCGGCATGAGCCTGCAACGGTTGCAGGACGGCGGCCACCCCGCCCAGCAGCGCCTGGTGTTCGAGGAGCTGCTGGCCAATTATCTGAGCCTGCGCAAATTGCGCGACGAGGCGCGTTTGCAGGCATCGCCGCCGCTCGAGGGTAACGGCACCCTGCGCCGGGCCCTGCTCGAGGCATTGCCGTTCGGGCTGACCGGCGCGCAGCAGCGCGTGGCGGCGGAAATCGGCCGCGATCTGTCCCAGGCCCAGCCGATGCTGCGGCTGGTGCAGGGCGACGTGGGCTCGGGCAAGACGCTGGTGGCGGTGCTGGCGGCGCTGCAAGCAGTGGAAGCGGGCTATCAAGCGGTGATCATGGCGCCCACCGAAATCCTGGCGGAACAGCATTTCCTCAATCTCGACGGCTGGCTGCAGCCGCTTGGCGTGCCGCTGGCCTTTCTCAGCGGCCGTATCAAGGGCAAGAAGCGCGAGCAGACACTGCACGCCATCGGCTCCGGCGAGGCGCGCCTGATCGTGGGCACGCACGCCCTGTTCCAGGACGACGTGGTTTTTGAACGCCTTGGCTTGGTGGTGGTGGACGAGCAGCACCGTTTCGGCGTGCATCAGCGCCTCAGCCTGCGGGAAAAGGGCCACCACGCCGGCGCCTGGCCGCACCAGCTGATCATGACCGCCACGCCAATCCCGCGCACGCTTACCATGAGCGCCTACGCGGACCTGGACTGCTCGGTGATCGACGAACTGCCGCCGGGCCGCACGCCCGTGAATACCGTACTGCTGCCCGCCGAACGCCGCCCGGCGGTGGTGGGGCGCATCGCCAGCGCTTGCGCGCAGGGACGGCAGGCCTATTGGGTGTGCACGCTCATCGAGGAATCGGAACTGCTGGAATGCCAGGCGGCCGAAGCCACGTTCGCCGAGCTGGGCGCGGCGCTGCCGCAACTGCGTCTGGGCCTGATCCACGGCCGCATGAAGCCGCGCGAGAAAGCCGAGGTCATGGAACGCTTCAAGAGCGGCGAATTGCAGCTGCTGGTGGCCACCACCGTGATCGAGGTGGGCGTGGACGTGCCCAATGCCTCGCTGATGATCATCGAGAATCCCGAGCGCCTGGGCCTGGCGCAGTTGCACCAGTTGCGCGGCCGCGTGGGCCGGGGGGCACAGGAAAGCCATTGCCTGCTGCTCTACCAGAGCCCGCTGTCGCACCTGGGCAAACAGCGCCTTGGCATCATGCGCGCCAGCAACGATGGCTTCTACATTGCGCAGAAAGACCTGGAAATCCGCGGCCCCGGCGAAATCCTGGGCACCCGCCAGACCGGCCTGATGAACTTCCGCATCGCCGATCTCGCCCGCGATGCGGCACTGCAGCCCGCCGTGCGGCAATGGGGCGAGAAGATCCGTGCCGCGCATCCCGCGCTGGTGGATCCGCTGATCCGCCGCTGGCTGGCACAGGCGGAACAGTACGCCAACGTGTGAACCCGCCCCAAATTGGAACAGAAGGTGTTCTCGCGCACATCCTGCCTTTTTACGCGCAAAGGCCGATGTTTGCGGCTTCTCAACGGGAGGGGGTTTACTGCTAGAATTTCGCCCGATCACCGGCATCGGTACCGCGAGCCCCGCGGTGCGCCACACGGCTCCAGGGAACCCTCCTCATCATGGTCGACCACCCAGACTACCAGCGGCTGCTGCAATCCATCGAGCTGCTTTACTTCGCCTATCGTTCCTTCACGTCGGTGCCGGATCGCATCCTGCAGGAAAAGGGGCTGGGACGCGTCCACCACCGCATCCTGTATTTCGTGGGACGCAACCCCGGCATCAACATCAACGAGCTGCTGCAGATTCTGTGCGTGAGCAAGCAGGCGCTCAACGCGCCGCTGCGCAAGCTGACCGAACAGGGTTTGATCGAAGTGGAAACCGCCAGCCACGACCGGCGCGTGAAGCAGTTGAAGCTGAGCCGCACCGGCGCGCGGCTGGAAACCCGGCTCACCAATTCGCAGATGGAACACCTGGCGCGCGCCTTCGCCAGCGCCGACAAAGGCGCCTTGGATGGTTGGATGCAGGTGATGCAGGCGATGCCCAAGGTGCTGCAGACGTCAGCGAAATCCCGCTGATCCCGCAGGAGCCGGCGCAAGCTGGTCAGAAGCGGCTGCAGCCATGACGCGCAACCCCGGCGGTTGAAAGCTACGCTGCGGCGGCCCGTGCCCTGCGCGGTGAACGCCAGGCGTTCCTTCAGATCAAAAAGCCGTCTTCCTTTTCGCTGCGCGCAATCACCGTGGCGCAGCAGGCGTCGGAATAGACGTTGATGCTGGTGCGCACCATATCCAGGACTCTGTCCGTCACCAGCAACAGGCCAATGGCTTCCACCGGCAGCCCGATCGCCGTCAGGATCACCGCGATCGCCACCAGGGATGCCGCCGGAATGCCGGCCACGCCGATCGAGGTGAGCAGCGCGATGAATACCACGGTAAATTGCGTGCCGAGGGAAAGGTGCAGCCCATAGGCCTGCGCCAGAAACAGCGCCGCCGCGCATTCGTACAGCGCGGTACCGTCCATGTTGATGGTGGCGCCAAGCGGCTGCACGAAACTGCTGATGCGCTCGGAAACGCCCACGTTCTTTTGCATGCATTCCATGTTCACCGGCAGCGAGGCCGAGGACGACGCGGTGGAAAACGCGGTCAACAGCCCCGGCAACATGGCCTTCAAATGCTTGATCGGCCCCACTTTGCCGCCGATGCGCACCAAGAGCCCCAGCACCACGAACAGGTGGAACATCAGCGCGAACAGCACCGTGAAGAAAAACCACAGCATGGGCATCAGCGCGGCGAAACCGGTATTGGCCACGGTGTCCGCCACCAGACCGAACACGCCGATGGGGGCGAACTTCATCACCCACATGGTCACTTTCATCATGGTTTCGGACACGCCCTGCCAGAACAATATCAGCACTTCGCCCTGCCGCGCGGGAATGCGGGTCATGAAATAACCGAACAGCAGACTGAAGAAAATCAGCGCCAGCATCTGGTTGTCCGCCGCGGCCTGCACCACGTTGGTGGGAACCATGTCCATGAAAATCCCAAGGATGTCCGCGGCGCCGCGCCCTTCGGCATTGGCAATGGTGCCGGCGATGGCGTCGCTGTTCATGTCGAGATTGAGCAGTGCGCCCACCGGCTCGCCATTGCGCAGGCCCGGCTGCACCACGTTGACGAACACCAGCCCCACCAGAATGGCGACGAGCGAGGTAGCCATGTAGTAGCTGATGGTCTTGACGCCAAGCCGTCCCAGATCCTCGCTGCTGCCTATGGAGGCGATGCTGGAAATGATCGAGGCGGCAATCAGCGGCACGATCACCATCTTCAAGCCGTTGAGGAACAAGGTACCGACGAAGTCGTAGGCCTCGCTGAACACCAGCGGCCCCAGCGCGCCATCGGGGCCGCTCAGCCAACCCGCCACGGCGGCGAGGCCGATGGCGATGAGAATCTGCCAATGCAACTGCAGTTTGGGCATGCGTGTGCTCCCGGCGGCGGTCCTGTCTTGGACACTCTATTGGGCAAGGCCGAAATTTAAACAGCCGGGCCCGGGCAATTCAACGTAAAAGCCAACGTGGGTGTTCCGGCATGCAATACCCGCGGAAGTCGCCAGCAAATTTTTGCGATGGGAGGGGGCAGAATGCCCCAGTCCTGGCGCCACTCATCGATTTTGCAATGTCGTGGCAGAACGGCGGAATGGGACCACCCAGTGTGGTGCTCTATAATGCCGGGCTCGTCATCTGCTGGTGCCTTATGTCCGACAGATTCGCGCTGTCGCGCCCCATACAACCGCTGCTGGCCTTTCTTGCCCGGCATTTTCCCGAGGCCTACCGCCGCGCGCCCGATTTCTGGCGCCTGACGCGCATGCACCGGCCGATCGGCATCTATCTCTTGCTGTGGCCCACGCTGTGGTGCCTGTGGATTGCGGCTCAGGGCCGGCCCGACCCCTTGCTGGTGGTGATCTTCATCCTTGGCACCGTGTGCATGCGCGCCGCCGGCTGCTGCATCAACGATTACGCCGACCGCAATTTCGACGGCAAGGTACGGCGCACCGTGGATCGCCCGATTGCCGCGGGCAAGGTGAGCCCGCTCGAAGCACTGTGGACCTGCGCCATCCTGTGCCTGGTGGCCTTCGGCCTGGTGCTGCTCACCAACACGCTGACGATCCTGATGAGCCTGGTGGCGCTGGCCCTGGCACTTTGCTATCCCTTTGCCAAGCGCCACACGCATCTGGCACAGGTGGTGCTGGGCGCGGCGTTTTCCTGGGGCGGCATGATGGCCTTCACCGCGCAGACCGGTGCGCTGCCGCTGCAGGCGCTGCTGCTGTACGTGGCCAACCTGCTGTGGACCGTGGCCTACGACACCGAATACGCCATGGCGGACCGCGAGGACGACCTCAAGCTTGGGCTCAAATCCACCGCCATTCTGTTTGCCGAGGCCGATCGGGTGATGATCGGGGTGCTGCAGTTGCTATTCCTGTTCACGCTGTGGCTGAGCGCCGGACATTTTGGACTGGGCGGCTGGTTCTTGGCGGGGCTGTGGCTGGCAGCGGGGCTGTTCGTCTACCAGCAGCTGTTGATCTTCGATCGCGACCGCCACAAGTGCTTCCGCGCCTTTTTGCACAACAACAACGTGGGGCTGGTGATCTTTGCCGCCACCGTCGTCGATCTGCTCATTCCCTGATTCCCGGCGCCATCGGGCCTTCATCGCCTTCATTCCTGGTCTTGCAGGGGCAGCGACTTCACCCGTTGGATGCCCGTTGGCCCTGTTCCCGGAGGTGTTCCGAGCGCCCGCGCCTTACCAGCGATACAGCCTCGGCCGCTGCCACTGGCAGTCATGCCCAAGCTCGGCCAACAGCGCCACGCCGCGATCGTAGTTGCGCCCCACCGAGGACACGCCGTGTGAATCGTCACCCGGCACCACGGCAATGCCGCGTTCCAGCGCCGCTTCGAGCACCGGACGCGAGGGATATTGCTCGGCGGTCTTGTCGAAACCGCGCATGTTGAAATCCAGGATCAGCCCCGCCCTGGCCACGAAATCCAGGTTGCGCTGCACGCGCTGCCACACAGCAGGCAGCTTCAGGGTATCGAGATAGTCGGGGTCGAAGATGCGGATCAGGTCGAAATGGCCCACCACGGCGGGCTCCAGGTCCTGCAGGGTGGCAAGCTGCGCATCGAAATAATCGCAGTAGAGCGCTGCCAGCCCGCCGGCCTTGTCGCGCGCGGCGGCGTAGAGTTCGCGGTTGATGTCGATGCCGATGCCGCCCACGTGATGCACGGAACCCACGATATAGTCGGGTTTGGTGGCTTCCAGCAGCTGCCTGACCACCTGGCTAGATCCCGGATAGGTTTCGGTTTCAAAACAGGCAAAGAGTTCGATCTGGCCGCGATGCAGGTCGCGCAGCTGCCGGCATTCGGTGAAATAGTCGCGAAAACGCCGCTGCAGCAGCGCCGCGCTGAGATTGGCGTCGGCCTCGTCGGGATAGCGCCAGGCGTCTTCGGCCGGCGGCATGTGCTCGGTAATGCCCACCCAGGTGAAGCCGGCGGCAATGTAGGCGGCCACCACCTCGCTCAGCGAATCCTTGGCGTGGTGGCAAAACTGGCCGCTGTGGCCGCCGTGTACGGAAACGCGCTGAATTGCTGACATGAAAACGGACACCTGCTGGCGGAACCGCCACACTGTACTGGAATTGCCGCAACGGCGAAACGCCCCTGGCACCGCGGTGCGCTCCCTTTCTACAATGCAGGCCTGCTTTCATCCGAGAACGCCGTGACCGCTTCCCCCACGCCTTTCACCTGCCGCACACTGCACAGCATCACCGAAATCAGCGCCACCGAGTGGGACGCCCTGGCGGGCAACGGCTATCCCTTCCTGCGCCATGCCTTTCTCTTGGCACTGGAACAAAGCGGCTGCGCCACGGCGCAAACGGGCTGGGAAGGCACGCATCTGCTGTTCAGCCGCGAAGACGAAAGCGCGCCTTGCGCAGCCTTGCCGCTGTACCTGAAGACCCATTCGATGGGCGAATACGTGTTCGACTGGTCCTGGGCCGATGCCTACCGGCGCCACGGCCTGGATTACTATCCCAAACTGATCAGCGCCGCGCCCTTCACCCCCTGTGCGGGGCCGCGCCTGCTGACGCAGGATTCCGCGCTCGCCACCGCCCTGCTGCCCACCGTGGCCGCCGAGCTGAAAGCGCTGGCACGGCGCACGGGCGCCTCCAGCTGGCACGTGCTGTTTCCCGAGGAAGCCATGAGCGAGGCGCTTGCCGAGCAGGGCACGCTGCAACGCATGGGTTGCCAGTTCCAATGGTTCAACCGCGGCTACACCAGCTTCGAGCACTACCTGCAAAGCTTCAATTCGCGCAAGCGCAAGAACCTGCGCAAGGAACGCGAAAAAGTGCAGGCGGCGGGCATCCGCTTCGAACACGTCGAGGGCGCGGCCATCGACACCGCGCTGTGGCGCCGCTTCTATCGCTTCTATGCCTCCACCTACCACGTGCGCGGCCGCGAGCCTTATCTCAACCTGGCATTTTTCGAACAGCTGGGGCAAAGCATGCCCGAGCAGCTATTGCTGGTGGTGGCACTGCAGGAGGAAGAACCCATCGCCGGCGCGCTGTTCTTCAAAGGCAGCGACACCCTGTACGGCCGCTATTGGGGCTGCAGCACCGACGCGCAGTTCCTGCACTTCGAAACCTGCTACTACCAGGGCATCGACTATTGCATCGAACACGGCCTGGCGCGCATCGATTCCGGCGCGCAGGGCGAACACAAGATCCAGCGCGGCTTCGAACCGGTGCCCACCTGGTCCAACCACTGGATCGCCCGCCCCGACTTCCGCCGCGCCATCGCCGCGTTCGTGCAGGAAGAACAGCAGCACGTGCGCGGCTACCTGCACCACGCCGCCGACTATCTGCCGTTTCGCAAGGACCTGGACATGAAGGAAATCCAGCAATGAAAACCAACCCACCGGATTTGGAACAACACATCAAATTGACCATGGACTTCCCCCGATCCGGGATATTGTTCCGCGACATCTCGCCCCTTTTGAAAGAAAGGTTTGCCGAGGTCGTCGATGCAATGGCGGCGCTCTACTCCGAGGCCGAGTGGGCCGACATCGACGCGGTGGTGGGTGTCGAATCCCGCGGCTTCCTCCTGGCCTCGGCACTGGCCTACGCCAGGAACAAAAGCCTGCTGGTGATACGCAAGCTGGGCAAGCTCCCCCCACCGGTGCGAACCGTGACCTATTCGTTGGAATACGGCGAAGACTCGCTGCAGATGAGTTCGGATTTCCACCACCTCCGCGTCTTGTTGGTGGATGACGTGCTGGCCACTGGCGGCACCCTGAACAGCGCCTGCAAACTCTGCGAGCAGAACGATCACCGGATCATCGGCATCACCACCCTGATCAATCTTGCGTCTCTTAATGACTTTTCCTGGAACTCGCTTGCCGCCAGAAGCCTGCTCACTTATTAACGTGCAGGCCTGAGAAACTTATGGCCCCTGATTCATGAAAGCAGCTGGTTCACACCAGACTCTGATACGAAGAAAACCATGGATTCCGAGCGTATTACCATCGCCTGGGGCGGGGACGTCAACTTAGGAAGACGCTTTCATTACCGCTGGCGTGAAGCGCCAAACGAATGCTCTCTCACTCAGCTTCCTTCATTCTTGGAGGCCGACCTTTCCATCGTCAATCTGGAATGTACGATTGCCAGAGGCGGTCAGCTTGGCGTGAAAAAGAATGAGCGCGCCTCGTACTATTTCCGCGCCCGGCCGGAAACGCTGCAGGAACTGGTAAGGTCCGGGATCAACATCGTCGCAACTGCCAACAATCACAGTGGCGATTACGGCCCCGATGCGGTTCTGGAACAAGTTGCCTGGATAAAGAAAAGCGGCCTTCTTCATGCAGGCTCCGGAGAACATATCGCCGCAGCCTGGCGCCCTGCCATTTGCAAAGTCGGTGGCATTGCCGTGGCGCTCTTCTCCATTGATTGTACGCAACGCTCATTTGCGGCCACCGGGGATACGGCTGGCAACGCTTATCTCGATATGGCCTGCCACGCGGAGTGGCCGGCACAACTGGCTCCTCGATTCCAAGAGGCACGAAAGTACGCAGACTTGATCCTGGTGGCGATTCATTGGGGAGCAAACGGGCGTAGCAGTCCTGATCCAAAAAAGATCTCTGCCGGGCACGCGCTTATCGATGCCGGAGCTGATGCCGTTCTTGGATCATCCGCGCATCTGCTGCAAGGCATTGAGGTGTATCGAGGCCGCCCGATTATCCACGACGCGGGCGATCTCTTTTTCGACGCCATCAAGCGGATGGACAACGACTCCGGTGTTTTTCTATTACAAGCCAGCTACGCCGGCATTCATCAGGTGCAGTTCATTCCCGCCGAAGTTGGGTTTTGCCGTACCACTTTAAGAGCCCCTGATGCGGCGCAGGCAGCCACACAGCGCTTTTCTGTGCTGTGCTCGGCACTGGGCACTTCGCTGGAGCCTCAGCCCTTGGGCACCGACACGCTGCATCTCACGCCCCCACCAAGACCCAAGACCCGCCCTTCCTTGCCGCCTGAACCGCCCTTACCCAACACAAAGCCACTACAGAGCCCATCGTTTCCTTTGCCCGCCTGGGTGGCAAACTCGGTGCCAGCTGACGGTTGTCTGCCTTCACCAGTACGTATCGGCACGCTTGAGCTGCTCGGCGTGAAACTTACCCCGCCAGTCCTGAGGTCCCGAGGCCTTATTTTTGTGGAATCGTACTGGCGGCTCCATGCCCCGACCCGCAAAGACTGGCGTATCGAATTTCAGGCGGTACCAGAAGCCAGCACCAACCTGAAAGCATGGGGCGCATCTTCCGATCATGATCCGTGCGATTGGATGTGGCCTACCAGCCGCTGGCAAACCGGCACGATTTATCGCGACACCTACAGCCTCCGCCCGGATACGATTCGTCATTGGCAGGATAGCTTCCTGCAACTGCGAGTACGCCTGAAGGCAAGCGGGGAAAGGACGCCTTGGCTCACCTTGCCTGCGGGAATAAAATTTGTTCTCAACCCCGACGAGGCATTCTCTGTTCTCAAGAATCATCCTCCTCAGTACCTATCGGTTTTTCAGCATTCGCTAAGCTCCCCACCGGGAACTCTCTGGACCGCCGAACAGTTGCAACGGATCACCGGCGGCAAATGGTTGCAACCCCCACCTCCTGGCTGGTGTATCGGTTCCATATCTCATAAACCCAGCTTCCTCGTATCCGATGCCTACCCGCGTCCACGACTTTTCGTTGCCACTGATAATCGTAGGGTTGCCCATCACGAGCTCTACAGCAACCTGTCAGGCCCTGCCTGGGATTCGCACCGGCGCGTGCCTGCGCTCCAGACAGATATCGATGGTGCGCTGGTAGCGAAGAACGTCGACAATCTCGCTCCCAATTTACCATTACTGCAAGTGGCGGACCCTCTACATGCTTTGATGGAGCTTGGGGTAGCCGCGCGCCAGCGGCTGCGCGGTAAAGTGGTAGCCGTTACCGGTAGCGCCGGTAAATCATCGCTGTGCTGCATGCTGGCGCGCGCCATGGCCATCGATCACAGCGTTCGCACCAATGCCACCGAGAACTACAACTCTCGCTGCGGCCTTCTGCACCACCTGGCAAATACGCCAGAGCATACCGATCTCGTTATCCTGGAAACCGCCGTCAGCGCCATCAATGCGCCCAGGTTCCAACACATAAAGCGGGTGCGGCCCGATATCGGGATAATCACCAACATCGCCCCCTCGCACCTTCCCTCGGGCAAGACGCTTTCCTACGTGGCACAACGCAAAGGCAATATCGTGGAAGGCATTGCCAAGGGCGGCAAGCTGGTGCTGTACCGGGAAACCACACACTTCGAGTATTTATCTCAACGTGCTCATGCCCGCGGTATCGACGTGGTAACTTACGGTATAAGCGAAGATGCTGATATTCGCCTGGAATACTACGATGCGGACACAGGCGTGGTCAGGGTCCGGCTATCGGCCCGGGAAGCCGCAACATACCGGCTCCAGGCAAATGGAATGCACATCGCCCTGAACAGTCTGGCCTGCCTGGCCATTCGGCGGTGGTATTCAACCTTTCCTGCCTGCGCTGGAAAACTTCACGGCCGAAGCTGGCCGCGGCAGAATTCATCATATTCGATACAAAGGTCTTCAATTGACCCTCGTTGATGAATCATACAACGCCAATCCACTTTCAATGCGTATGGCTCTGCAAGCCATGGGTAAAAAGAAGGGGGACGGTGAACGCGTACTGATCCTGGGAGACATGCTGGAGCTTGGCGATGAAGAAGTTCGCCACCACGAAGAGCTCGCTCCTATCATAAAGGGTCTTTACCCCGACCGAGTCCTGCTATGCGGCAAACGAATGCGGTATCTCTGGCGAAAGTTACAACAAGACGCCGCCTTTACCTCACATGGTGATTGGTTTGCAGATACCACTGCGTTGAAAAATGCCGTGGATCGTTGGCTACTGCCGGGCGACCGGGTACTCATCAAGGGCTCGAATGCGACCGGATTGCATGCATTGGTGGAACATTTAACCCATCGCCACCGCTGTTCTTGAATAGCTTCCCCCCAAACAAGCCGCCCATAGCGATCAACCGCCGACGGCGGTATGCTCACACGGGCGGGTGTGGCCAGGCTCGCGCTGCCTGTACGGGGCGACACTCGGTACGCCACAAACCATGCACCCATGCCGATTTACAGGAGGAACGACGATGAGTAACTACAAACAGATTCTCGTGGCAGTCGATCTGACGCAGGACTCCACCCTGGTGCTCGAACGGGCGCGCCAGATGGCCATTACTTACGGCGCCGACCTGAGCCTGGTGCATGTGACCGAGCCGCTGGCCATGGGCATGGCGGTGGAGGTAAGCAGTGTCGACGTGGAAGGCTTGCATGACGAAGCCTGCAAGCACGCACGCGAAGCCCTGCAGCGGCTGGGCAGCACCGCCAGCATTCCGCCGGAGCGCCAGCATAACCTCAGCGGTATTCCGGCACGCGAGATTCGCGAGCTGGCCAAGACACTGGAAAGTGATCTGGTGATCATGGGCGGACACAAGAAAAACTGGTTCGAGCTGATGCTCGGTTCTACCAGTTCCAACGTGTCGCACACTATTTCCTGCGACCTGTTGATCGTGCGCATCCCGGAAGACAAGTAAGCGGCGCCCGTCTACCGCAGTGGCTTGACGCGGCACCTCATGCTGTTTCGTCTGCATCGGCTTGCCCTGCGTCTGCGCCCGTTGCGCCGCGGGTGCTTGGCGGTGGCGGCGCTCAGCATCGCGCTCGGCCTGTTCGCGCTTGGCGACCTGACGCACACCCAATCCACCCTGCTGCGCCTGAGCCTGCTGTTCAGCCTATGGATGCTGATGCTCTATGCCTTCATCCAGCTGTTCCAGCGTATTCCACCGCCCATTCTGCCCAAGTTGCCCTGGTGGGAGCGCGTTTGGCAGCGGCTGCATCTGTGGCTGTATCACCTGCTTGCGGTGGCGGTGCTGGTGGCCGGCCTGGCGCTGGTTTCGATCAGTATGAAGCTATGGTGGCTATAACGGCGGATCAAACGTTGCACTGGCGCAGCCGCGGGCTCTAGACTTCCTGCACGCCTTCCGACGCCTGCTGTTGCCCATGGAGCCGCCATGAACCTTCGCCAATCCCTGCTTGCCGCCGCCATTTTCGGTGCCCTGTGCCTGTCCGCCTGTGGCGATGCCGCCCGCGATGAAGCGCCGCCGGCAACGCCCGCCGTGCCTGTCACACCAAACGATGCCGCCGCTGCGCCTGCGCAACCGGAACAGGACGCGCTTTTCGAGTACGAAGCGGACCGCTTTGCCGACATCCGCATCCTGCGCTACCGTATCCCCGGTTTCGAAACCCTGAGCCTGCAGCAGAAACAGCTGCTGTACTACCTGTCGCAGGCCGGCATGAGCGGGCGCGACATCATGTGGGACCAGAACTACAAGCACAACCTGCGCATCCGCAAGCTGCTGGAGCAGATCCTGCAGTACTATCCCGGCGACCGCACCACGGCGCAGTTCCAAAGCTTCCTCACCTACGCCAAGCGCGTGTTCTTCGCCAACGGCATCCATCACCATTATTCCAGCGACAAGTTCCAGCCGGGCTTCGATGCCGCCTATCTGCGCCAACTGGTGGACGCCACCAGCGTGGATGCGCAAACCGTCTGGCCGCTGGACCCGGGCCAAGACGTGGACGGATTGCTGAGCCTGCTCGAACCGGTGCTGTTCGACCCCAGCGTGGCGCCGAAGAAGGTCAACACCGCGGCTGACCTGGACAAAGTGCGAGCCTCGGCGGTGAACTTCTACGACGGCGTTACCGAGGAAGAGGTGCGTGCTTTCTACCAGGAGCGTATCGACCCCAACGATCCGCAGCCGGTGTCCTGGGGCCTCAATTCCAAGCTGGTGAAGGAAAACGGCGCGCTGGTGGAAAAGGTGTGGAAGGTGGACGGCATGTACGGCGCCGCCATCGAGCGCATGGTGTATTGGCTGGAACAGGCAATCACCGTGGCGGAGAACCCGGCGCAGCGCACCGCGCTCGAACGCCTGGTGCAGTACTACAAAAGCGGCGACCTGGCCGATTTCGACGCCTACAACGTGGCCTGGGTGGCGGACACCGACTCCACCATCGACGTGATCAACGGCTTCATCGAGGTGTACAACGATCCGCTCGGCTATCGCGGTTCGTTCGAATCGGTGGTGTCGGTGCGCGACGAGGAAGCCACGCGCCGCATCGGCGCCATCGCCGTCAGGGCGCAGTGGTTCGAGGACAACTCGCCGATCATGGACGAGCACAAGAAGAAGTCGGTGGTGGGCATTACCGGCAAAGCGATCACCGTGGTGTCCGAAACCGGCGATGCGTCGCCCGCCACGCCGATCGGCATCAACCTGCCGAACTCGGCCTGGATCCGCGCCGCGCACGGTTCCAAATCGGTAAGCCTGTCCAACATCACCGACGCCTACAACGCCTCGGAAACCGGCGCCCTGCAGGAGTTCGCCTATTCCGAGGAGGAAGTGGCCCGCAGCCGCGAATGGGGCGAACTGGCCGGCCACCTGCACACCGACATGCACGAAGTGATCGGCCATGCCTCCGGCGTGGCCAACCCCGGCATCGGCAGCGCGGCGGATACGCTCAAGCAGTACGCCAGCGCCATGGAGGAAGGCCGCGCCGATCTCGTGGCGCTCTATTACATGCTGGACCCCATCCTGGTCGAGATCGGTGTGATGCCCTCGCTGGACGTGGGCAAGGCGGAATACGACGGCTACATTCGCAACGGTCTGATGACGCAGCTGTACCGCATCGAGCCCGGCAAGAACATCGAGGAAGCGCACATGCGCAACCGCCAGGAAATCGCCGCGTGGGTGTACGAGAAAGGCCAGCCCGACAACGTGATTGAAAAAGTGCAGCGTGACGGCAAGACCTTTTTTGTAATCAACGATTATGAAAAGCTGCGCAACCTGTTCGGACAACTGCTGCGCGAGCACCAGCGCATTCGCAGCGAAGGCGACTTTGCCGCCGCGCAGGCGCTGATCGAAAACTATGGCACCAAGGTGGATCCCGCGCTGCACGAGGAAGTGCTGCAGCGCTACGCCACGCTCGACGTGGCGCCTTACTCGGGCTTCATCAATCCACGGCTGACGCCGGTGGTGCAGGAAGGCCCCGATGGCGTGCAGATCGTGGACGTGGTGGCCGAGTATCCCACTGACTTCATTGGACAGATGCTGGAGTACGGGATCAGTTATTCCTACCTGCCGATCGAGAACTGAGATCGGCAACGACGTTGCCACTTGTCATTCTGCGCGGAGTCGCAGAATGACTGTGGCAAATATCCTTAGAAGTTGTAGGTAAGCCCGATGCTGCCCGAGCGCCCCTCGCGGTAGCTGTTCACGTCCCGCCCGCCCTGCGTGGTTTCCTGCATCTCGTTGGTCAGGTTCTTGAGCTTCATATTCAGTTCCAGGTGATCGCCCACGTAGCGGGTATAGTTGAAGTCCAGCTCGCCGTACGGCTGATCCATGACGTCCGGTTGTTCCAGAATTCCCACTTCGCGGATTTTCTCGCCGGTATAGTGATACACCAGGCTGGCCTTTTGACTGGAGCCGTTGTCGTAGCCAAGTTGCAGGTTGGCGATGTAATCGGCCTGGCCCTGCAGCCGGCGCGTGGAATTGGTGAGAATGCCCGAATCCTCGGGGCGTATCACCACTTCGGAATCGATCAGTGTCAGGTTGGTCGACACGTAGAAGTTGGCCAGGCGGTCGCTGAGTGAATCCAGCCAGTGGTAGGCATCCAGTTCGATGCCGCGCGTGGTGGCGCCAAGCGCATTGATGAAGGAGCGCTCGTTGGCCGATCCCGGGCGGATCACCGCTTCGATCGGGGCGGCGAAATCCTTGTAGAACAGGCCCACCGAAATACTTTCATTATCCGAGTAATACCATTCCCAGCGCGCGTCGTAGTTCTTGATATAGGCGACCTCGAGGTCGGGGTTGCCGACGATGACGAAGCCCGTCACCGGATGGGTGAACGGCGACGGCGACAGTTCGCGGAAATCCGGACGTGAGATGGTTTCCGAATAGCTGGCGCGCAGCTGCATGTCGTACCGGCCGAGAATGTAGGTGCCGGTAATGGTGGGGAACAGATCGTCGCTTTCCAGCGTGGTGTCGATCGGTGCGGCCTGTTTGTTGAAGAGGTCGAAGGTCACCACGTTCTGTGTGGATTGTTCCTGGCGCACGCCGCCGGCAATACGCCAGGATGCACCCAGTTCGATGTCGGCTTCGGCGTACCACGCATCCAGCGCCTGGGTGGCCATGTAGTTGTCGGTGGGGCGCGTCTGTTCACGCAGCTGGAAACCGTTGGGGCCGATGGTGTCGGCATTGATGATCGCTTCCAGCGATTCGTTGTACAGCAGCTCAAGGGGCGTGCCGCCCTGGTCGAAATAGGAGAAGCGGCGAATCTGCGCGTCGCGTTCCTTGTCCATGCGGCTCAGGCCCACGTTGAACTTGGTGTGGCTGCCAAAACCCGTGTCCATTTCCCAGGTGGCGGAAATGCCGCGGTCTTCGTTCTGGTCTTCCAGGTTCGACCACATGCGGGTATTGGCATCGCCGCGCAGCGAGAAGCGGTAGCGCTGGGACGTCTTGTCCAGTTCGTAGCGGTACTCGCGCATGTCCGGCGCTTCGCGCTTCGCGCGCGAGCGGTTGAGATGCCAGTTGATCGTCAGGTCGTTGAGCGCGCCGAAATAGTGTTCACCGTCCAGCTGCTTGGAAAGCAGATCCTGTTCGATCCATTCCAGGCGGTACTGGTTGATTTCGATGTTCTCGGCGGCATAGGTGCCGCGCAGGTTGCCGGCGAGGTCATCCATCTTGTGAATCTGCAACACCGTGCCCTTGAGGCTGTGGTCGCGCCATTCCACGCCGGTGGTCAGGAACAGGGAACTGTCGACGCTTTGTTCCGTGGAACGAAAAGTCTGGATGTTGGAGGGACTCAGCTCGCCGTCGGAACCGGCCGCGTAGCTGTTGCGCGATACGGTGATGCTGTCCCAGCTGTTGCTGTAGCTTAGGTTGCCCAGCAGGCCAAGGCGGAACTCGCCTGGCTGCGCCGCCACGCCGAAATTGACCGCGGCGCTGGTGTCCGGCTCTATCTTCTGGCTTTTGACGTCGTAGTTGCTGCTGAGGCTTTCGCCTATCACTTCCAGTTCTTCCGGTGTGAAGCCGTTGCGATACACCAGGTTGTTCGGGCGCAGTTCGCGGTCGCCAGCAATGGCATTCTTCAGGGTATCGGGCATGTCGCGCGTGCCCTTGTCGAAGCCGGTCCAATCCTGGCTGCTGCCGCTGTACACCAGGCCGTTCTTGCCGGTGGTGTTGCCGGAATAGCCCACGCTGGTCGATACCGTCAGGAAGGATTCGTCGGGCACCACCTTGGTGCGCATCTGAATGGTGCCGCCGGCGAATTCGGCGGGGTACTGCGCGGAGAAGGTTTTCTGCACCAGCACGCTGTCGATCACGCTGGCGGGGAACAGATCGAGCGGCACCACGCGGTTGATCGGTTCGGGACTGGGCAGGGTGGAACCGTTGAGCACCGTGCTGGAATAACGCTCGCCAAGGCCGCGGATGTACACGAACTTGCCGCCCTGCAGGTTCAGGCCGGAAAGGCGCTTGAGCCCTTCGGCCACGCTCGAATCGCCGGCGATTTCGAAGGCCTCTGCGTCCAGTACGTTGGAAATGGCGGCGGTGGCGCGCTTTTCATCGGGAATGAAGCGGCCCAGGGTAACGACCTCCTCGATTTCACCGAAGGCGGGTTGGTCGGTGGCGGTGTCGTCTTGCGCATGGAGGGCGGCATTTTGTGCCAGCAGGATTGCGGCGGGTAACAGCTTCAGTCTTATCTTCATACCTTTCTCTTCAACGTTAAAAGCCAACGGGCCGGTGGGACCCGTTGGCTTCGAGGGTTTGCCCGCCCTGGATAAGGAGCGGGCAAGGGGTCTGCCGCAAAGGGTCGCTTACGGCTTGTAAGTCCATCCTGCGGTCCAGTCGTTCTCGGCATTCTTGACCGCGCCGATAAAATCGACCTGGTCGAAGAAGCTGTCGGTCTGAGTGGCCGCCTGCAGTGCGTTGATCGTGGCACTGTTGATGTAGCTGGCCATGCCCGTGTTGCCGGTGGTGTTGCCTGCCTGCGCTTCGAACCAGCCCTGCACGGTGAAGAGGTCGCCGGCTTCTTCGCGGAAGTTGAGGCTGCAGTTCAGGCGCGAGTGCGTCATCGCCAGGTTGCCGTTGAGCGAATTGACGGAGCCGCCGGCATTGATGAAGGTGGCGCTGTGGTCGATGTTGATGCAGTCGTCGCCGAAGCCCTGCACCACGAAGTTGGTCAGCTTGCCGCCGGTGCCTTCGCGCAGCAGGATACCGGTGTCGGCATTGGCGTTGCCGATGAAGGTGAAGTTGGCCAGCTGCGGGTTGGAGCGTGGCAGCGCGTCGCGGTTGGTGGCGTTGTTGTCGGCTTCGATTCCCTGGTCGGCAACGTCGTCGCCGGTGATTACCACCACGTACTGCACCTTGCCTTTCCAGCCGAAGGTCCAGTCGAACGCGTCGTCTTCGTTGCCGGTCAAGAACAAGTGCTTGGCATTCACGGTGCCGCCGAAGAACTCGACGCCGTCATCGGAGTTGTTGTGCACCTGCACGTAATCCACCAGCGTGCCGTCGCCGGTGCCCTGGAAGGCGATACCGTTCAGTTCGTTATCCGGGGTGATGTTGAAACCGGCGTATTTCACCTGCAGGAAATTCAGGTTGCCGCTGTTGTCATGCGCGTCGTTGCCACCGTAGAGGCCGGTGCTGCCCTCGCCCTGCAGTTCGCACACCGCAGTACCGGCGGTGCAACCGTTCACCGGCGCGTTGCCGTTGATGATCAGGCCGCCCCATTGGCCACGCGTGGTCGCGGTGGCTTCGTCGTCATTGGCGCTGGTCATGACGACGGGGTTGCTCGGCGTGCCGTTGACGCTGATTTTCGAGCCGCGATTGATCACCACGAAATCCAGGCCGGATTCGCCGTAGGTTTTCACGCCGGCGTCGAGGGTCAGCGTGGCGGAGTCGCGGTTGTCACCGCCGATGAACACGGCGCCGGAAATGATGTATTCGAAGTTGGAGGTCAGGTGCACGTCAGCGGTGTGGTTGCCTTCCAGCACGCACAGGCGTTTGCCGCCCGAGACGATCGGCGGCAGGCTGCCGCTGCCGGTGGGGCAGCTGTCGGAGGGCTTGGCGGCACCGGTGAACTGGATGGCCTGTGAGTAGACCAGCGGCGAGGTATCGGTCATGTAACCGACGTTGACGCGCACCGCCTTGCCGTCGAAGGACTGGCCCAGCGCGGCTTCGAGATCGCCGATCACCACGTTTTCGCTGCTGCCGAGCACCTTGGTATTGTAGGGTTTGAGGTTGGGTACGCGGGTATCCCACACTTCATAGCCGGTGGTGGTGCGCATGTACCAGTCGTTGCCGATGTTGACCACCATGTACTGGTCGGCTTCCTTGCCCACTTCCGTGGTGCCCGGCGCATAGACGGCCAAGATGCCGGCGTTCTGGTCGTAGGGAACGCTGGCCAGGTAGTTGACGCCGCCGTTGATCGTGGCGCCGCCGGTAAACGTGGCGGTGGAGTTGCCGTCACCGAAGATGCGGGTGAGCAGCGAAGGCGCGGCGGCCTGGGCACTGGCCGTCATTACCGCGGCGGCCAGTACGGAAAGGGTCATCAGAGAGGTTTTGGTGCGAATCATGTGGAGCTCCGTGGTTAGCGCTTGTAAAAGGGGGTTCGCGTGTCGGGCTCGCACTATAGGTTTGCTTTATAAATGCAGGATTAAGTTCATCCCTTGGCTTGCGTTAATTTTCCCAGGCAATGGTTAAGCGCGTGTGAAGGAATGATTAAAAAGCGCACAACCTTTATTACCCGCGTCGCGATCAAGTGCGGCGCTTGTGCTATTCTGCGCGGCAGCAATCGTCACCCTGTCCCCCAAGGAACCTCGATGAGCATTCCCGCTTCTGACCTCGATCTGGATCCCAATCCCTATCCCGTCGGGGAGCTGGCCCTGCAAACGATTCCCCTGCTCGCGGACACCAACCAGCACGGCTTGATTCATGGCGGCTGGCTGGCGTCGCAGATGGACATGGCGGCAAGCATCGCCAGCACCAAGGTGGCGCGGGGCAAGGTGGCCACGGTGGCCATCGAGTACATTTCATTCCTGTCGCCGATACAGCTTGGCGTGGTGGTGGGCTGCTACACCAAGGTGCGCGGCGTGGGACGCAGTTCCGTGCGGGTGGAGGTGGAGGCGTGGGTCAATGAGGTGACCACCACCAGCGAGTGGGTCAAGGTGGCGGTGGGATGCTTCGTGTTCGTGGCGGTCGATGACAATGGACGGACGCGGGCCATCCCTAAGAATCGGGACTGAACGGTTCTTTGGAGGAGGCTTGGTGGGGGAGTGGTAACTTCCTTTAAATGATTTCCAACCGGGCGTAGGCCATCACCAGCCACTTGCCGCCCGCCTGATCGAAATTGATCTGCACCCGTACGTTGTGGCCGCTGCCTTCGCTGTTGAGCACCACGCCTTCGCCGAAGGTGGGATGGCGTACGCGCTGGCCCAGGCTCAGGCCCTGCGTGTCCGGCGCCTGCGCGATGCTGCCGTGGCCGCCGCTGTGGCCATTTGGCGCATGCCAGCTTTCACCGCCGAAACCACGGCTTACCTGGCCTTTCATGCGCACTTCGCGGCGTAGCTCCGCCGGAATTTCCTTGAGGAAGCGCGAAGGGCGGGTAAAGTGTTCCTCGCCGTGCAGGCGGCGCGATTCGGCGTGGCACAGCAGCAGTTTTTCGCGTGCGCGGGTGAGGCCCACGTAGCACAGGCGCCGTTCTTCCTCGAGGCCTTCGAGCGAATCGGCCGACATCTTGTGCGGGAACAAGCCTTCTTCCAGGCCAGCGATGATCACGAACGGATATTCCAGGCCCTTGGCCGAATGCAGCGTCATCAGCTGCACGGCATCCTCGTACTCGTCGGCCTGGGTGTCGCCGGCATCGAGCGCCACGCGGTCCAGGAAGGCCGAGAGCACTTCGAGTGGGGTGAGCTTTTCTTCGCCGGGACGCTCGTCGGGCACGAAGGCGCCGGCGGCGTTGATCAATTCCTCGAGGTTTTCCAGGCGCGAACGGGCCTTTTCGCCGCCTTCCTTTTCGTGGTGCTGCACCAGGCCGCTCTGGCGGATGACGTAGTCGGTGCTTTGATGCAGTTCGTGCGTCGCGGCGTAGTCTTCCAACGTGTTGATCAGCGCCATGAAGCTTTGCACGTTGTGCGCGGCGCGGCCGGGCAGCTGGCCGCTCACCACCGCCTGGTTCGCCGCTTGCCACAGCGAGCAGCCCTCCATGCGCGCCAGGGTGCGCAACAATTCCAGCGTGACGTTGCCGATGCCGCGCGTGGGCGTGTTGATGATGCGCTCGAACGCGGCATCGTCGTTGCGGCTGGCGATCAGGCGCAGATAGCCGGTGGCGTTGCGGATTTCCTGCCGTTCGTAGAAACGGAAGCCGCCATAGATGCGATAAGGGACCTCGAGCCGCAAAAGCGCCTCTTCCATCTCGCGTGACTGGGCGTTGGAGCGGTACAGCACTACGGTTTCGTCGCGGCGCCGTCCGCCTCGCACCCATTGCTGGATCTGGTCGCAGATGAAGCGGGCTTCGTCCTGTTCGTTGAACGCGGCATACACGTCGATCGGCTCGCCTTTTTCGCCGTCGGTCCACAGTTCCTTGCCGAGCCGGCCGCTGTTGTTGGCGATGAGCTTGTTGGCCGCTTTCAGGATGGTGCTGGTGGAACGATAGTTCTGCTCCAGGCGGATCAGCGTGGCGGCGCTGAAGTCGCGGGTAAAGTGCTGGATGTTTTCGATGCGTGCGCCGCGCCAGCCATAGATCGACTGGTCGTCGTCGCCCACGGCGGTGACGTGGCTGCGTCCGCCCGCCAGCACCCGCAGCCAGGCATATTGAATGGCGTTGGTGTCCTGGAACTCGTCCACCAGGATTTCGCGGAAGCGCTGCTGGTAATAGGCCAGGAGCGCCGGCTGGCGCAGCCACAGTTCATGCGAGCGCAGCAGCAGCTCGCCGAAATCCACCAGGCCGCCACGTTCGCAGGCCTGCTCGTAGGCGCGGTAGATCTGGATCATGGTGCGCTGGTAGTCCTGGCCATAGTGCTCGAGGTTGTCCGCGCGCAGCCCTTCATCCTTTTGCTGGTTGATGTACCACTGGCACTGCCGCGCCGGCCACTTGCCCTCGTCCAGTTCCAGGGCTTGCAGCGTGCGCTTGATCAGGCGCAGTTGGTCGTCCGAATCCAGAATCTGGAATTTTTCCGGCAGGCCGGCCTCCTGCCAGTGCGCGCGCAACAGGCGGTGGGCCAGGCCGTGGAACGTGCCTACCCACATGCCGCCGATCGGGCGTTCCAGCAGTTCCTCGATGCGACCGCGCATCTCGTTGGCGGCCTTGTTGGTAAAGGTCACCGCCAGGATATTGCCAGGGCCCACCCCTTCCATCTGGATGAGCCAGGCGATACGGTGCACCAGCACGCGGGTCTTGCCGCTGCCGGCACCGGCCAGCACCAGAAGATTACCGGGGGGGGCGGCGACGGCCTCGCGCTGGGGGGCATTGAGAGAATCGAGAACAGAGGAAACATCCATGGGCAGCAATTTTAGGGGGCTGCGGGAGAATCTCAACAAAACTTGCTGGCCCGGCGTGCAAGCGCCGTCTTTTTATTTTGCCTCTTGCTTTTGCGGATTTCCCTATTACGTTTCCTCTAGCGCATATGGGTTTTTTTGCTATGATGCAGCGGACCTGCGTCTCCGTTTTCCGGACTTGCCGGCCGGCACCCAGGTTCAGTCCCCACTCCGTGGGTTTCGCCAGGACATGGCTTTTGCATCAAGAGAGTAATATGGCAGAGCAAGTAGAAGGTACCGTCAAGTGGTTCAATGACGAGAAAGGCTTCGGTTTCATTGAACAGGCCGGCGGCAAGGACGTATTTGTGCATTACAGCGCTATCGTTTCCGAAGGCCGTCGTACGCTGCGTGAAGGTCAGAAAGTGAAGATGACCGTCACCCAGAGTGCCAAAGGGCCCCAGGCTGAGAACGTAGTTCCCCTCAGCTGATCGCTGACCCCGTTTTTTTATAACCCCTGTCCCGCATCCGCGGGGCAGGGGGTCCCGATTTCTGGTTTCTTCGAAAAACTGGCCTGATCTGCTCTTTTTCGCGAATCCGGAACGCCAGGGTAGAAGCCATCCCAAAAGCGACACGTGCAGTAGTTTTTGGGATGGCTTCTAATCAACCAGTGGAGACAGGGAACCGCGTCTCCGCAGGTGTAATATTGCCGTTGCCCAAATTCAGCGGAGCAGTCCCCTGGAAAGCACCAATCTCGTTCGCCGTATTCAGCATTTCCTGCCCTCCTTGCGCAAATCGGAACGCCGGGTGGCCGAGCTGATCCTGCAGGATCCAGCCCGGGCACTCGGTTTCCGCATCACCGACCTGGCGCAAAGCGCCGGCGTCAGCGAACCCACCGTGATCCGTTTCTGCCGCGCCCTGGGTTTCGACGGTTTCCTGTCATTCAAACTGCAATTGGCCCAATACCTGGGCAGCAGCGGCAACTACGTGCAGTTTTCCGTGGGCGACAACGACTCGGTGGCGGACGTGAACCGCAAGGTGTTCGATGCCACCATCGGTTCGCTGCTCACCGTACGCGACGAAATCGACCCCGCCGCCCTGGAGCAGGCCATCGTGGCGCTGAGCCGCGCCCGGCGCGTGGAATTCTACGGTTTCGGCGCCTCGGGTTCGGTGGCCATCGACGCCCAGCACAAGTTCTTCCGGCTGCAGGTTTTCTCGGCCGCCTATATCGACCCGCACATCCAGCACATGTCCGCCATTTCGCTACGCGGTGACGACGTGGTGGTGGCCATTTCGCAATCGGGCCGCACCAAGGCGCTGATCCAGAGCGTGAACCTGGCGCGCGAAGCCGGCGCCAAGGTGATCGGCCTGGTGCCGCACGACACGCCGCTTGCCGGCATTTGCGACTATCCGATCCATATCAACGTGGAGGAGGACGAGCACGTGTTCACGCCGGTGTCTTCCCGCATCGCCCACCTGGTGGTGATCGACGTGCTGGCCATGGGCGTGGCGCGCTACCGCAGCGACCTGCTCAAGGATCATCTCAAGCTGCTCAACCGCAGCCTGCGTTCGCTGCGGCTGTCGACCAAGAAGCCGGGCTGAGCTATTCGACGGTAACGCTTTTGGCCAGGTTGCGCGGGCGGTCGACGTCGGTGCCACGCAATACCGCCACGTGATAGGCCAGCAACTGCAGCGGCACGGTGTAGATGATCGGCGCGAGAAACTCGCTGCAATGCGGCACGTCGAGCACCTTCAGCTCCGGGCCGTTGCGGAAGCCGGCGCGCACGTCGGCGAAGACGTAGAGCTGGCCGCCTCTGGCGCTGACTTCCTGCAGGTTGGACTTGAGCTTTTCCAGCAGGCGGTCGTCCGGCGCCACCGCGATCACCGGCATGTCGCTGTCCACCAGTGCCAGCGGGCCATGCTTGAGTTCACCCGCGGGGTAGGCTTCGGCATGAATGTAGGAAATTTCCTTCAGCTTCAACGCTCCCTCCTTGGCCACCGGGTATTCCACGCCGCGGCCCAGGAACAGCGCATGGTGCTTGTCGATGAAATCGTTGGCCAACTGGCGAATGGCACCATCCAGCGCCAGGGTGTCGCGCACGATGTCCGGCAACTGGTTGAGGTCGCTCACGTACTGCGCTTCCTTCTTCGCATCGAGTCCGTGGCGCTTGGCCAGAGCCACCGCAAGCAGGGCCAGCACCGTCAGCTGCGTGGTGAAAGCCTTGGTGGAGGCCACGCCGATCTCGCGCCCGGCGAAGGTCATGAAGGCCACGTCGGATTCGCGCACCAGCGAACTGTTGGCCACGTTGCACACCGTCAGGAATCCGCCGTAGCCAAGCGTTTTGGCATAGCGCAGCGCGGCAAGCGTGTCGGCGGTTTCGCCGGACTGTGAAATGCTGACGAACAGGCAATCCTTGGGCACCAGCACCTGGCGGTAGCGGTATTCGCTGGCGATATCGACGCTGCACGGGATGCGGGCCACGTTCTCGATCCAGTGCTTGGCCACCATGCCCGCGTGGTAGCTGGTGCCGCAGGCCACGATCTGCACGCTTTTGGCGCGATCGAGTATTGCCTGTGCGGCAATGCCGAACGATTGTTCCAACAGGTGCTGCTTACTGACGCGTCCCTGCAGCGTGTTTCGGATCACATCCGGCTGCTCAAAGATTTCCTTGAGCATGTAATGGCGGTAGTGGCCCTTGAGTACGTCATCGTTGTCGAGGTGCAGGCGCACGGTGGCGCGCTGTACCGGCTGCCCCTGGTTGTAGATCCTGATCGCGTTGCGGCTGACCTGCGCGATGTCGTCTTCCTCGAGATAGATGAAGCGGTCCGTCACCTGCCCAAGCGCGCTGGGATCGGACGCGATGAAATTTTCGCCGATGCCCACGCCGATCACGATCGGGCTGCCGCTGCGCGCCACGATCAGCTGATCCGGCGTCTGCGTGTTCACTACGGCCAGGCCGTAGGCGCCATGCAGTTTCGCTACCACCGCGCGCACGCAGGCAAAGAAATCCTGCCCATCCGCCTGCCAGGCCTGATGCAGCAGATGCGCGATCACTTCGGTGTCGGTATCCGAGGCAAAGCGGTAGCCCTGCGCAATCAGCCCGTCCTTGAGTTCCTGGAAGTTTTCGATGATGCCATTGTGCACCACGGCGATGCTGTCGGCGGCGAGCTGCGGATGCGCGTTGCGCACTTCGGGCTTGCCGTGGGTGGCCCAGCGCGTGTGCGCCACGCCGACGAAACCAAGGGCGGGGCTGTGTTTTTCAGCCTCGGCAAGCGCCTGCACCTTGCCCACCGTCTTGACGCACAACAGCTCGCTATCGTGCGGCGAGATCACCGCCAGTCCGGCGGAGTCGTAGCCGCGGTATTCGAGGCGGCGCAGCCCTTCGATCAGAATGTCAGCAATCGGCCGCTGCGCGACCGCACCCACGATTCCACACATGATTGATTTCCGTCAGCCCGTAGGTTTGTTCTTGACCGGCCGTTTCCAGCCGTCGATATTGCGCTGGCGCCCGCGCGCCACGGCCAACTGTTCCTGGCCCACGTTCTCGGTGATCACCGAACCCGCGGCTACCGTGGCGCCGCTGGCCACGTTCACCGGCGCCACCAGGGCGGTGTTGGAACCGATGAAGACCTTGTCGCCGATGATCGTCCTGGCTTTGTTCACGCCATCGTAGTTGCAGGTAATGGTGCCGGCGCCGATGTTCACCTCGCTGCCGAGTTCGCTGTCGCCCACGTAGCTCAGGTGGTTGACCTTGCTGTGGTGGCCGACGTGCGCGTTCTTGATCTCGACGAAGTTGCCGATCTTGGCTGCTTGTTCCAATACCGTACCCGGACGGATGCGTGCAAAGGGACCGATGCTGCAGGCCTCGCCTATCTGCGCGTCTTCCACCACGCAGTTGGCGTCGATGCGGCTGCCGGCGCCGATGCGGCAGTTTTTCAGGACGCAGTTGGGGCCGATATGCACACCATCGCCAAGGCTCACCACCCCTTCCACGATCACGTTGACGTCGATCTCGGTATCCACGCCGGCCTCGAGTTCGCCACGCAGATCGATACGCGCCGGATCGCGCAGCGTAACGCCCGCCAGCATCAGCGCCTCGGCGCGGCGTGCCTGGTAGCGGCGTTCCAGCTGCGCCAGCTGCACGCGATTGTTCACGCCGGTGATCTCCACCTCGTCCTCACAGCACAAGGTATGCACCCGGCAATCGTCGGCAAGCGCCAGGCCGACCAGGTCGGTCAGGTAGTACTCGCGCTGGGCATTGTTGGCTTCGATGCGTGGCAGCCAGCGTTGCAGCAAGGCCACCGGCACCGCCATGATGCCGCTGTTGATTTCTTCAATGCCGCGCTCGGCGGCGCTGGCGTCCTTTTCCTCGACGATGCGGCAGATTGCGCCATCGTCATCGCGCACGATACGGCCAAGGCCGGTGGGATCCGCCACGCGGCAGGTGAGTACCGCCATGCTGTTGGCATCCGGCAACTGCAGGAACTCGCGCAGCGTTGCCTCGCGCACCAGCGGCACGTCGCCATACAGAATCAGCGCAAGCGCCTGCGCGTTCAATCCCGGCAGCGCCTGCAATACCGCATGGCCCGTGCCCAACTGCCGTTCCTGCCGCACGAAATGCAGCGCCTGCCCCGCAAGCGCCTGTTCGATGCGTTCCGCTTCGTGTCCTATTACCACTTCGATGCCGCCAGCGCCAAGCTTGCGGGCGGTATCCACCACGTGCTGCAGCAGCGGTTTGCCGCCAAGCGCATGCAGCACCTTGGGCCGCGCGGAGTGCATGCGGGTGCCCTTGCCCGCGGCGAGGATCACGACATCGAGGCTTTGCATGGTTCTCCCGAGTTCCTGTGTATCGGCCACAGCATAAAAAAAAAGGTGGCTGAAGCCACCTTCTTTTTCGTAACCAGATGTATCAATGCCCGGCTTTCTTGCGCAACTGTTGAATGGTGCGCAACTGCGCCGCGGCTTCCGCCAGCCGCGTGGCGGCACGCGAATATTCGAACGCGGCGTCGCGGTTGAGTATCTCTTCCTCGGCGGCGCGCTTGGCTTCGGCGGCCTGCACTTCGTCCATGTCGTCGGCGCGTATCGCGGTGTCGGCCAGTATGTTGACCACGCCCGGCTGCACTTCCAGGTAGCCGCCGGACACGTAGAACACCAGCTCTTCACCGTCGAGGGTAACCAGGCGCACCGGTCCCGGTACCAGCGCGGTGAGCAGCGGCGCGTGGCCGGGCAGTATGCCCATGTCGCCGAGGGTACCGGTGACCACCAGCGACTCCACCCGCCCGGAGAAGATCCGGGCCTCGGTGCTGGCGATATCCAGGTGCATTGTCGTCATTGCCATGGTGCTGTCCTGTTACTGTTCCGCGACTTGCCGTTTTACTGCTTACCGTTTACTGCAGGGGAGAGGCGAACCTTACCCCTGTTTGCTCAGTTTGGCCGCTTTTTCCACGGCTTCCTCGATGCTGCCCACCATGTAGAAGGCCTGTTCCGGCAGGTGGTCGTAGTCGCCGGCCAGAATGGCTTTGAAGCCGGCAATGGTGTCCTTGAGCGACACGTACTTGCCGGGGCTGCCGGTGAACACTTCGGCAACCGTGAACGGCTGCGAGAAGAAGCGCTCGATCTTGCGCGCGCGGTTCACGGCCAGTTTGTCGTCTTCGGACAGCTCGTCCATGCCGAGGATGGCGATGATGTCCTTCAGTTCCTTGTAGCGCTGCAGTACGGACTGCACGCCGCGCGCCACTTCGTAGTGTTCCTGGCCGATCACCAGCGGATCGAGCTGGCGCGAGGTGGAATCCAGCGGATCGATGGCGGGGTAGATACCACGCGCGGCGATCTCGCGCGACAGTACCACGGTGGCGTCAAGGTGCGCGAAGGTGGTGGCGGGCGAGGGGTCGGTCAGGTCGTCGGCGGGTACGTACACGGCCTGGATCGAGGTGATCGAACCGGTCTTGGTGGAGGTGATGCGCTCCTGCAGGGCACCCATTTCCTCGGCCAGGGTGGGCTGGTAACCCACGGCGGACGGCATGCGGCCAAGCAGTGCGGACACTTCGGTACCGGCCAGGGTATAGCGGTAGATGTTATCCACAAACAGCAGCACGTCGCGGCCTTCGTCGCGGAACTTCTCGGCCATGGTCAGGCCGGTGAGCGCCACGCGCAGACGGTTGCCGGGCGGCTCGTTCATCTGGCCGTACACCATCGCCACCTTGGAGTTCTGGAAGTTCTCGGTGTCGATTACCTTGGCTTCCTGCATCTCATGG
>Ga0182739_1000553_pt1 | contig 46048 bp, 42 predicted proteins | sample eDN5th30CBELigBY_FD_128873 | JGI IMG/M metagenome (GOLD analysis project Ga0182739, IMG submission 128873) | Enriched backyard soil microbial communities from Emeryville, California, USA - eDNA 5th pass 30_C BE-Lig BY (version 2) (version 2) | ecosystem: Environmental > Terrestrial > Soil >... | reverse complement strand
TAGGCCACGACCGGCTTGCCCGCCGCGCTCGCCCGGGCAAGCGCGCGCGCCAGCGTGGGCGCGGCGCGCAGCGTTTCCAGGAAAAGCAGAATCACCTCGGTCCGGGCGTCGTCCACCAGCGCGTCCACCACTTCGCCGACCGTGATGTCGCTTTCATTGCCGACCGAGACCGACTTGGCAAAGCCAAACCCGCGCGCAGCGGCGCGGGACAGCAGCGACCCCATCATGGAGCCGCTTTGCGACACGAGGCTGATGCCGCCGGCCAGCAGGGTGTCGGCCTCGAAGGCGGCGTTCACGGACAGGATGCCGCCGCCGTGCAGGTCGGCCAGGCCGATGCTGTTCGGCCCGAGCAGTCGCAGGCCCAGCGCGCGCGCCTGGCGCACCAGCTCGGCCTGGCGGGCCTGCCCTTGCGGCCCGGCTTCGCCGAAGCCGTCGGAATAGACCGTCACCACGCGCGCGCCGGCCCGCGCGCAGTCGGGCAGCAAGGCGGCCACGCCGTCGCCGGGAATCATGATGAAGACGTGATCCACCGGCCCGGGCAGCTCGGCCAGCGACGGATAGGCGCGCTCGCCCAGGATCTCGGCGCGGCCCGCGTTGACCGGATAGATGGCCCCGGCATAGCCGTGTTTGCGCATGAAGCGCAGCGGGCGCGCGGTGTTCTTGCGCGCGTCGCCCGAGGCGCCCACCAGGGCGACCGCACGGGGAGACAGCAGCGCGTCGGCGAAAGACGTGGACATGGAATTGGCAGTCGTCATAAGAACCATGAGAAGTGGGCGTTCAGAGCTTGGGCATGTCTGCCGCCAGGCGCAGGGCGCGCACCGGCATGGCTTCCAGGCGCCAGACGGCGTCGCGCAGCGCCAGCATGCGCGCGCCGCCCAGCACGGGGCCGGCCAGCTCGGCGAATTTGTCGTTCAGGTCCGCGTCCGACAGCGGCGCCTCGGGGTCGCCCTTGCGGTAGGGAGCGTGGTGTTCCAGCACGTCGCCGCCGTGCGTCGTGGCGGTCAGGCGCGCGGCGCGCATCACCGGGAAGCCCGCCGACAGGTCCGGCGCCGCGCGCAGATCCAGGCGTTGCATCAGCCCGCGCACGCGCGGATCGTGCAGCCGCGCCGCCCCAAAGGCATCCAGCCGCACCGACCCGTGCACCAGCGCATGCGCCACCACATACGGCAGGCTGAACTTCGCCTCGAACGCGGTGGCGGGCTGGAAGTTGCCCGTTACGTCCAGCGCGGTCTGGTATGTCTCGACCCGCAACGCGGCGATATCGTCCGGCTGCAGGCCGCGTTCGCGCAACGCCAGCGCCGCGTCGATGGCGGCGAACGTATGGCCGCAGCAGCCGTGGTTCTTCTGGGTGATCGACAGGATGTTGTAGCGTTCGCCCAGGCCGGCCACGGCCAGCCGCCAGTCGGGGTCGCGCGCCAGCGCGGCGCCAAAGCCCACCTCGCCCTCCAGGATGTCCGGCACACCCGTGATGCCGTGCGCGGCGCCCTGCCCGGCCCGCACGCCGACCTCGGCGGCATGGCCCGCATGCAGCGCCTTGCTCATGGCGTCCGACCGGAAAGCCTGCTGCAGGCCGCTGGCCAGCGTGCCGGCGGTGGCCAGCGCGTGCAGCATGACCTGCGCATCGCCCGGCGCGCACAGGGCCGCCGCGGCGGCAGCGCCGCCGAAACAGCCCACGGTGCCCGTCGTATGGAAATAGCGGTAGTGCCCGGGCTGCACCGCCGCGCCGATGCGCGTCGAAATCTCGTAGCCCACCACGATCGCCTGCAGCAGCGCCAGGCCGCTGGCGTCGTGCTCTTCGGCCAGGGCAAGCGCCGCGGCGATGGTCGGGCAGCCCGGGTGATAGACCGCGTCGCGGAAGATGTCGTCGAACTCCACCGCGTGCGACACGCTGCCGTTGATCCAGGCCGCCGTCGCGGCAAAGGCCGTGGTCGCGCAGCCAGGCAGGCTGGACGCGCCCGAACCCAATTCGGCGCCATGCGCGCCCAGCAGTTGCTGGCACGGCGCGGCGCGGGTGCCGGGGTACAGCGCCGACAGCCAATCCAGGAACGCGCGCTTGGCGTAGTGGATGACCTCCTCGGGCAATCGGCCTACGGCGTCTTTCGCGCCATAGGCGGCGATGGTGTCCAGCAGCATTCGTCTCTCCGTGGTGAGTGCGGCGCAGCTTGCGCGCCGTTCGCTTCTGCCGATCACTCTAGGCGGCCGCGCCGCGCGAGGATTGATAAAAAGGAAAACGAGCCTTCTTGATCGGAAGGGGCCGGAATTGGTGAACGTTGCTTTGCCAATTTTTCATACCGCCGCGCCGGCGGCGTCCGTAAGCTGCATGGCAAGACGAGAAAAACAACGCATGACCAAGGAGGAAGTAATGAGCGAGACCAAGACCCCGTTGGGCTTCATCGGCCTGGGCGTGATGGGCGAACCCATGTGCGCCAATCTGGTCCGTCGATCCGGGCACCCGGTGTACGTGACCGATATCAGTCCCGAGCCGGTGGCCCGCATCGGCGAATTGGGCGCGCATGCCTGCGCGTCGGTGGTGGAGGTGGCGCAAAGCGCCGAGATCGTGTTCCTGTCGCTGCCCAGCATCGTGCAGGTGGAACAGGTCTGCACCGGCCCCGGCGGCCTGGTCGAAGCCGCGGGCCGCGTGCGCATCGTGGTGGACATGAGCACCAGCGACGTCACCCGCACCCGCCAGTTGGCCGAGGTGCTGCGCGGCCACGGCATCGTGCTGATCGACGCGCCCGTGGCGCGCATGCGCGAGGCCGCCCGGCTGGGCACGCTGATGATCACGGTAGGCGCCACCCGGGAAGACTACGACACGGTCCTGCCCTATCTGTCCTGCATGGGCTCCGACGTGCTGCTCTGCGGGGGCATCGGCAACGGCCAGGTGGTCAAGATCATGAACAACATGGTGGTCTTCATGACGGTGCACGCCCTGGCCGAAGCCGTCACGATCGGGCGCAGCGCCGGGGTGGACGGCACCCTGCTGCTGGATGCGCTGAGCAAGGGGTCGGCCGACAGTTTCGTGCTGCGCAATCCGGGCCAGAAGGCGCTGGCCCCGTCCCACTTCCCGGAAAAGACCTTTCCGACCGAATACGCGATCAAGGACATCCTGCTGGCCCTCGAACTGGCCAGCCAGGGCGACGTGGACGCCCGGGCGGCCAAGCTGACGCACGACCTGCTGGAGCGCACGCGCGCCGCCGGTTACGTCAAGGAGTACTACCCGGTGATGGTCAAGCTGATCGAGCGCGGCTACGCGTAAGCCGTCCATCCGGCGCCGCGCGCCGCCCATTCCCTGTCCGAGATATTCATGACACCCCTGCTACGTCGATGGGCCCTGCCCCTGCTCGCCGCCACGATCGGCATGAACGCCGCCGCCGCGGACTATCCCACCCGCCCGATCACGCTGGTGATCGGCTTTACCGCCGGCGGCCCGACGGACGCCGTCGGCCGCTACCTCGCCCGCCAGCTCGAGACCGAGCTCGGCCAGACCGTCGTGGTCGAAAATCGCGCCGGCGCCAACGGCGTGGTCGCCGTGCAGGCGGTCAGGCGCGCGCCCGCCGACGGCTACACCCTGATGCTGGGCAGCAGCGGCACGCTGTCGATCGAACCCGTCTACAAGCAAAAGGTCGACTACCAGGTGCTCAAGGACTTCCAGCCCATCGCCCTGGTCGCCAGCTATCCCTACCTGCTGGTCGTGCCGGCCAGTTCGCCCTTCGACTCCGTGCAGGCGCTGATCGCCGGGGCACGCGAAAAGCCCGGCGCGCTGACCTTCGCGTCGGCCGGCAGCGGCGCGGTGAACCACCTGGCGGGCGAATGGTTCAAGAGCGCCACCCGGGTCGACATCACCCATGTGCCGTACAAAGGCGATTCGGCGGCCATCGCCGACCTGGTGGCCGGGCGCGTGGACATGGCCTTTCTGAGCGCCATCGCCGCCATGCCGCAGGTGCAGGCCGGCAAGCTGCGGGCGCTGGGCATCGCCGCCGCGCAGCCGTCTTCGGTGGCGCCCGGCGTGCCGACGGTGGCGCAGGCCGCCGGCATTCCCGGCTTCACGGCCGAACCCTGGAACGGCGTGCTGGCGCCGGCCGGCGTGCCGCCCGCCGTCACGCAGCGCCTGAACGCCGCCATCAACAAGGTCATGGGCACCGGCGAAGCGCGCGACGCGCTGCTCAAGCTGGGCCAGTACCCGATGCGCGGCACCCCCGACGACTTCGCCCGCCACATCGGCTCGCAGACCGAACGCTGGGCGCAGGTCATGCAGACCAGCCACATCGCAAAGGCAGACTAGATGGACTATCCCGAACTGACCCTGCTCATCGGCGGCCGCGCGGTCGCGGCCGGCGCCCGCCCCGGCCTGGAGGTGATCGACCCCGCCACGCAAGCGGTGCTGGGCCGATTGCCGATGGCCTCGGCCGATGACGTCGACGAGGCCCTGGAGGCCGCGCGCCGCAGCTTTCCGGGCTGGCGCGACACGGCGCCGCTGGACCGGGCGGCGATCCTGCGCCGCGCCGCCGCGCTGATGCGCGAGCGCACGCCGCAACTGGCGTGGCTGATCACCCGCGAACTGGGCAAGCCCCTGGCCGAATCCGAAAAGGAAGTGGCCACCGCCGCCGAGATGTTCGAATGGGGCGCCGAGGAAGCGCGGCGCACCTATGGCCGGCTGATCCCCGGCCGCGTGGGGGGCATCCGCCAGATGGCGATCCCGGAACCCATCGGCCCGGTCGCGGCGTTCTCTGGCTGGAACGCGCCGGCGATCACGCCGTCGCGCAAAATCGCCGGGGCCCTGGCCGCGGGCTGCTCCATCGTCATCAAGCCCTCCGAGGAAACACCGGCCATCGCGCTGGAGATCGGCCGCGCGCTGGCGGACGCGGGGCTGCCCGCGGGCGTGCTGAACATGGTGTTCGGCGATCCGGCCGAGATCTCCCGGCGTCTCATCGCCTCGCCGGTCATCCGCATGGTGACCTTTACCGGCTCCACGTCCATCGGCCGTGAACTGGCGATGATGGCGGCGGGCGGCCTGAAGCGGGCGACGCTGGAACTGGGCGGGCATGCGCCCGTGCTGGTGTTCGGCGACGCCGATCCCGTCGGCGCGGCCGATACCGTGCTGGCGGCCAAGCTGCGCAATTCCGGCCAGATCTGCACGTCGCCCACCCGCATGTACGTGCATGAAAGCGTGTACGAACGCTTCGTGGAGCGCCTGGCCGAACGGGCGCGCGGCTGGCGCGTGGGCAACGGCCTGGAAGCCGGCGTGCAGATGGGTCCCCTCGCCAATCCCCGGCGGCTCGCCGCAATGGAAACCCTAGTGGCCGATGCGCTGAAGCACGGCGCGCAACTGGCGGCCGGCGGAGAGCGGCTGGATCTTCCCGGGTGGTTCTGGGCCCCGACCGTGCTGCGCGACGCGGGCCCCGAATGCCTGGCCGCCAACACCGAACCCTTCGGCCCGCTGGCGCTGGTGCAGCCGTTTGCCGAGCTGGACGAGGCCCTGGCGCTGGCCAACCGGCTGCCTTTCGGGCTTGCCTCGTATGTCTTCACGCGCGATGCCGCCACCGCGCGCATCGCCTCCGAGCGCATCGACAGCGGTGTGGTCTGCATCAACCATTGCCAGGCCTCGCTGCCCGAGACGCCGTTCGGCGGATTCAAGGACAGCGGGCTGGGCAAGGAAGGCGGCGTCGAGGGCCTGCAGGAATTCATGCAGGTCAAGTACGTGAGCCAGATGTAGCGCGCAGCCATCACCCGAGCGGCGCGGCGACCGACCGCGCCGCCGCACCATCCAAAGGAGAACACCATGCATAAGAAAATCACCGGAATCACCGCCGCGATCGCGGTTGCCGCCCTGGCCGGCGCCGCGCAGGCCCAGCCGTCCGCCGGCATATCCGACGGCGTCGTGCGCATCGGCGTGCTGACGGACATGTCCGGCGCGTATTCCGGCAACGTCGGCCCCGGTTCCGTCCTGGCCACACGGCTGGCCATCGAGGAGTTTGGCGGCAAGGTGCTGGGCAAGCCCATCGAAATGCTGTCCGCCGACCACCTGAACAAAACGGACGTCGCCGCCAGCCGCGCGCGCGAATGGATGGACCGCGACCAGGTCGACGTCGTGACCGAACTGGGCAACAGCGCCGTCGCGCTGGCCGTGATGAACATCGCCCGCGAAAAAGGCCGCATGACCATGGTGACCGGCGCCGGCGCCACCCGCATCACCGGCGAAGACTGCTCGCCCAATAATGTCCAGTGGGTCTATGACACGTACGCGCTCGCCAAGGTGGGCACGTTGCCGCTGGTGGAGGCCGGCGCGAAGAAATGGTTCTTCGTGACCGCCGACTACGCCTTTGGCCACTCGCTGGAAAACGACGGCATGCGTTTTGTGAAGGAAGGCGGCGGCACGGTGGCCGGGTCGGCGCGCTATCCGTTCCCGGGCAACGATTTCGCGTCATTCCTGCTGTCGGCGCAATCCAGCAAGGCCGATGCCGTCGCCTTCGCCAGCGCGGGCGCGGACCTGCAGAACGAGATCAAGCAGGCGCGCGAGTTCGGCCTGGCGGGCAAGCAAAAGCTGGTCGCCATGCTGATGAGCATTACCGACGTGCATGGCGTGGGCCTGGACGCCGGCCAGGGCATGACCTTTGCCGAGACCTTCTACTGGGACATGGACGACGAGACGCGCGCCTTTGCGCAGCGCTTTCACAAGGCGTCGGGCAAGATGCCCACGGCGCTGCAGGCGGGCCAGTATTCCGCGGTACTGAACTACCTGCGGGCGGTCGAGAAGTCGGGGTCGGACAATGTGGACGTCGTGATGAAAATGCTGCGGGCCCAGCCCATCCACGATGCGTTCGCCCGCAACGCCCGCCTGCGCGAGGACGGCAAGCTCATCCACGACACCTACGTGGTCGAGGTCAAGTCGCCCAAGGAATCCAAGGCGCCCTGGGACTACTACAAGATCGTGCGCACGGTGCCGGGCGACCAGGCGTTCATGCCCTTGTCCGAGAGCCAGTGCAAGCTGGTCAAACCATGATTCCCACGCCGCAAGCGGCCGGCGACGCGCCGGCCTACGAGGTCTATGCGATCCGCTACGCCAGCGTCACGCGGCGCGCGGCCGACAACTTCCTGTCACGCGTCGACGTCCATGACGGGCCCATGCCGATGGACTTCTTTTGCTGGCTGCTGCGCGGTCCGCAAGGCAACGTGCTGGTCGACACGGGCTTTAGCGCCTGCTCGGCGCGCGCCCGCAACCGCGCCTTCACGCTGCAGCCCGAGGCGGCGCTTGACCGACTGGGGCTGGCGCCGGCGGACATCGGCGACCTCATCCTGACCCATCTGCACTACGACCACGCCGGCAACGTCGAGGCCTATCCGAATGCGCGCGTGCATCTGCAGGACGCCGAGATGCAATACGCCACCGGCCGCTACATGTGCTTTGAATCGATGCGGCATTTCTTCTCGGTGGACGACGTGCAGGCGGTGGTGCGCCAGGTGTACGCGGGGCGCGTGTGCTTTCACGATGGCGATGCCCGGCTGGCGCCCGGGCTGGAGATCTACCGCATCGGCGGGCACACGCAGGGCCTGCAGGTCGTGCGCGTGCACACGGCGCGCGGCTGGGTCGTGCTGGCGTCCGACGCCCTGCACTACTACCGCAACTTCCAGGACAACAATCCCTTTCCCGCCATCTTCCACTTGGGCGATATGCTCGAGGGCTATGCGCGCATCCGGACCCTGGCGGATTCCGAGGCGCACATCGTGCCCGGCCACGACCCCGCCGTCACCCAGCGCTATCCACGCGCCGTCGACGGCGACGGCATCTACCGCCTGGACGTTTCGCCCCTGTGACAAGGACAACGCAATGCAAGAAGACGACTTCATTCTTCACCGCCTGGCGGACGCCGTGAACCGGCAGGAGCGGCTGGTGTGGCGAGGCCGGCACCTGAACACGGTGTTCCTGCTGGAGTGCGGCGACACGGCCTATCTCATCGCCGTGCAGGCCGGCCGCATCGAATCGGTGCGCCGCGGCCCCTTCGTCATGCCGCGCTGGCAATTCGCGCTGCGCGCGGCCGCGGCCGACTGGGCGCAGTTCTGGAGCCCCAGGCCCGCGCCCGGTTTCCATGACCTGATGGCGCTGGTGAAATTCCGCCGCCTGCGCGCCGAAGGCGACCTCCATCCCCTGATGTCCCACCTGCTTTACTTCAAGGACGTGCTGGCCTGCCCGCGCGCCAAAGGAGCGTCCCTGTGAACGCCAGCCCCGCCCGCTTCGAGCCCATCGTCGGCCGCTATCTGCACCTGCCGCTGGGCGGACGCCCGCAGCGCATTTACGTCGAAGAAGCCGGCAGCGGCACGCCGCTGCTGTGTCTGCACACGGCCGGCGCGGACTCGCGCCAGTACCGCGCGGTGATGAACGACCCGGCCATCCTGGAATCCTTCCGCGTCATCGCCTTCGACCTGCCGTGGCACGGCAAATCGTCCCCGCCCGAGGGCTGGCAGGAAGAAACCTACCGGCTGACCTCGCAGGACTACGCCGAGGCGATCATCGCCGTGGCCGACGCGCTGGCGCTGGACCGTCCGCTGGTGATGGGCTGCTCCATCGGCGGCCGCATCGTGCTGCATCTGGCGCTTGAGCACGCCGACCGCTTCGGCGGCGCCATCGGCCTGCAGTCCGGCGCGCACGTCGACCCGTACTACGACCTGGAATGGCTGAACCGGCCGGACGTGCACGGCGGCGAAGTCTGCGCCGGCATCGTATCGGGCCTGGTCGGGCCGGGCAGCCCCGAGAAGCATCGCTGGGAGACCTTGTGGCACTACATGCAGAGCGGTCCGGGCGTGTTCAAGGGCGACCTGCACTTCTACACCGCGGACGGCGACATCCGCGACCGCGTGGCCGGCATCGACACGCAGCGCTGCCCGCTGTGGCTGCTGACCGGCGAATACGACTACTCCTGCACGCCCGAGGACACGGAATTCCTGGCGGGCCGCATCGCCGGGTCGCAATGGCAGATCATGGAAGGCATGGGCCACTTTCCCATGAGCGAGGACCCGGACCGGTTCCTCGGCTATCTGCGGCCTGTGCTGGCGCAGGCGGCGCGCAGGCGGCAGGGCGCATAGCGCGCGGCCGCGCGGACGCGGGTACGTCCGGTCTCCCGGGGCCGTGGCGCGGGCTGACGGCTGCGCCACCACCGCGCCGGGTCACTCCCCTTGCAACTGCGGCGCCGTCAGCGCCTTGAGCAGGTCGTCCACCGGCCGCGCAAGCTGGCTCGTATCGCGCACGCACACATAGAACTGGCGCTCGGCCCAGTCATCGCGCAGCCGCAGCAGCGCCAATCCCATCGAAGACAGATAGTGCCGCGCGATGCCTTCGGGCACCACGCCGATGCCCAGGCCCTCGCGGATCATGCGGCAGCGCGTCTCGAAATTGGACACCTGCAGCTTCACATTCGGCGGCCGCGACAGCGTCTGCCCCGCGTAGGCCAGGAACTGGTCGAGCGAATGGCGCGGAAAATAGCCGAGCAGGTCGTAGTCCAGCGCCTCTTCCAGGTACAACTCGGAACGGCCCGCCAGCGCATGGCCCACCGGCACCACCAGTCCCACGCGATCGCGCCGGAAGGGAAACGAAGCGACGCCGGGCACCGGGTGGTCCGCGTGATAGATGCCGATGTCCACCGAGGCCTCGGCGACCATGCGCGGTATGTCGTAGCTGTGGCCTTCGAGCAGGTCCACGCTGACGTCGCTGCGGCCGGCCAGAAAGCGCCCCATCACGCCGGGCAGGAATTGCAGGATGGTGGACGGGTTTGAAGCCAGGCGGATCTTCGCCTGGCCGTCCAGGGTATAGCCGTTGATGGCCTGCTCGGTGAGCTGCACGCTGCGCAGGATGGCCTTGGCCCGCTGGTACAGCAATGCGCCCGCCGGCGTGGGCTCGACGCCGCGCCCGTGCCGGTGCAGCAGCGTGCGGCCCAGATGCCGCTCCAGTTCGGCCACGCGCTTGCTGGCCGCGGACGTCACCAGGTTTTCCCGCTCGGCCGCTTTGGACAGGCTCTTTTCCTCGACGGCCGCGACGAAGATTTCCAGCGCTGGGATGTCTAGCTTTTTCATGGGGGCAATATACCGTGGCGGACCGCCGCCCGGCCGCGCTGGCGCAGCATTGGTGCTGCTGTGGCGCAGCATTGGCGCTGCGCTGGCGTCAGCGCGATCCGGATCCCTGCCTTGTCGCGAGTTCGCCCGCCAGTTCCAGCGCCTGCGCCAGAAACGCGGAGGCGTCGTCCTTGCGGTAGCTGACGATCACCGGCGACACGAAGGCGTCGGCGTCGATGCGCACGTGGGCGACGTCCTGGCGCTGCAGCCGCTGCACGGAGGCCGGCACCACGGTAACGCCCAGCCCCGCGGCGACCAGTCCGATGGCGGTCTGCAGTTCATTGGCTTCCTGCACCACCTGCACGGCGTGCCCGGCGGCGCGGAACAGGCCCAGCACGTGGTCGGCGTAATTCGGGCGCGGCCGGGCCGGATAGAGCACGAAGGGTTCGCGCGCCAGCCGGTCCACCGAGACGCTGGCCTGTCCCGCAAGCGGGTGATGCAGCGGCACCGCGGCCATCAGCGGTTCGGTCATGAGCACGCGGCGTTCGATGGCCGGATCATCCAGCAGGATGCGGCCGATGCCCAGATCGATGCGGCCCGCCTTCAGGGCTTCAAGCTGCGGCAGGGTGTTCATTTCCATCAGGCCGACCTCGACCCGATCATCGGCGCTGCGCAGCAGCCGGATCAGCTCGGGCACGAATCCATAGAGCGTGGACGGCACGAAGCCGATGCCGAACCAGCGGCGCTCGGTCTGGCCCAGCCGGCGCGTGCCCTCCAGCACCTCTTCCAGGCGGGCGGTCAGCAGCCGCGATTGTTCGAGCAAGAAGCGGCCCGCCTCGGTCAGGCGCAGCGCGCGCGTCGTGCGCTCGAAGAGCTGCACGCCGAGCTCCTCTTCAAGCTGGCGGATCTGGCGGCTGAGAGGCGGCTGGGCGATGTGCAGGCGCGAGGCCGCCAGCGTGAAGCTGCCCGCCTCGGCCACCGCCTGAAAGTAACGCAGATGCCGGAGTTCCATCTTGATTCAGACCCTGAAGGTATCAATCGAAACCCATATAGTCTTGGACACCCTGGAAAAAGGCAAGCGATACTGCCGCTAAGCGTTCAGGCCCTGACATTCAAAGTATGAATGGAACAGGCGCCGCAGATAATTCGAGAAACACGGAGACAACCATGCGCATGCGCCATGTATTCAAACCCTTTGCCCGCGCGTTGCTGGCCGCCACGCTGCTGGCCGGCGCCACCGCCGCGCACGCCGACGCGTATCCCGACCGGCCGGTGAAGTGGATCGTGCCCTTTCCGCCCGGCGGCGCCATGGACAGCATCGCACGCACCCTGAGCGAGTCCATGGGCAAGCAGCTCAACACGTCCTTCATCGTCGAAAACCGCGCCGGCGCGGGCGGCAATATCGGCGCGGCGGCCGTGGCGCGCGCCAAGCCCGACGGCTACACGATCCTGATCGTCGCCAACGGTATGGCGGTCAATCCCGCGCTTTACCAGAGCCTGAACTACGACCCCATCAAGGATTTCGCGCCGATCTCGCTGCTGGCCGTCGTGCCCAACGTGCTTGTGACCAATCCGGAACGCACCGGCGCGACCAGCGTGCAGGACGTGATCGCCAAGGCCAAGGCCCAGCCCAAGCACTACACGTACGCGTCAGCCGGCGTGGGCACCTCGATCCACCTGGCCGGCGAGATGTTCGTGTCGATGACCGGCGTGGACATGCTGCACGTGCCCTACAAGGGCAGCGGCCCCGCCGTGGCCGACCTGCTGGGCGGTCAGGTCGACTACATGTTCGACAGCATCACGTCCGCCAAGCCGCACATCGACAGCGGTAAGCTGCGCGCGCTGGGCATCACCACCGCCAAGCGCTCGCCCGCGCTGCCCAACGTGCCGACGCTGCAGGAGGCCGGCGTGCCGGGCTACGAGCTGATGCCCTGGTTCGCGGCTTTCGCCCCGGCCGGCACGCCGCCGGAAGTGGTGGCCAAGCTGAACGACGCCATGCGCACCGCGCTGGCCGAGCCCAAGGTGAAAGCGACGCTGGATTCGATCGGCGCCGAGTCGATCGGCAGCACGCCCGACGCGCTGCGCGACCACCTGGCCAAGGAAACCGCGCAATGGAAGGATCTGGTCAAGGAACGCGGTATCAAGATCAACTGATCCGGCCGCCAACCGGGCGCGAGCCCGGCGCGCGGATGGGGTATCGTTGGTTCATCCCATCCCAGCGAAGGACAGCCATCATGGCCTTGAAACACGCGGATCCCGGGCAGGTCATCGATCTCTCTCCCTATGGCGCGGCGCTTGCGCAAAAGCAGTCGATCGCGCTCTTCAAATCCGGCGACCTGGAAGTCATGCGGCTGGTGCTGCTGGCCGGCAAGAGCATGCCCTCGCACGACGTGGCGGGGGAAATCACCCTTCAGTGCCTGGAGGGCAGCGTGGAAGTGGCCGCCGGCGGCGCCACGCATATCCTGGATGCGGGCTGTTTGATGTATCTGCCGGGCCGGGCGCCACATTCGCTCTTCGCGTTGGAAAACGCGTCGGTGCTGGTGACTGTTGCGCTCAAGCGGAATTAATTAGTTAGGGAGTTAGGGCGGAGCGCCGCCCTGCCCTGGCGCCGCCGACCGGTCTAGTGCCGCGCCGGCCCGCCGGCCGTGTTGCCGTGCCGGAATGGAGTTCAAGGTCGCGCCGCGGCGACGGGCTTGGGTGGCGGCGCGGACTGCGTCGGCGTGACGCGCCAGATCGTGTTGGACAGATCGTCGGCCACGATGAGCGCGCCTTTCGGATCGACCGTCACGCCCACCGGGCGGCCGCGCGTGGTGCCGTCGCTATCGCGAAAGCCCGCCACAAAGTCCACGGGTGGTCCGGATGGGCGGCCGTCAGTGAATGGCACGAACACCACCTTGTAGCCGACCGGATCGCTGCGGTTCCAGCTGCCGTGCTCGCCGACGAAGACGCCGTTGGCGTACCGGTCCCCCATCGCGGCGCTCGAAAAATCCACGCCCAGCGCCGCGACGTGCGAGCCCAGGCTGTAGTCGGGCGCGATGGCCGAGGCGACCTTCTCGGGGTCTTGCGGCCGGACGCGATCGTCCACGTTCTTGCCCCAGTAGCTGTAAGGCCAGCCGTAGAACGCGCCTTCCTTGACCGACGTGAGGTAGTCGGGCACGAGGTCCGGACCGAGCTCGTCGCGCTCGTTGACCACCGCCCACAATTGGCCGGTGTCGGGCTGGATGGTGAGCGCGGTGGGATTGCGCAGGCCCGTGGCGTACGCCTTGTACTCGCCCGTGGCGGCGTTGACGCGCCAGATGCGGGCGCGATCGACTTCCGCCGTCATGCCGCGTTCGGTGATGTTGCTGTTGGAACCGATGCCGACGTACAGATACTGCCCGTCGGCGCTGGCGGTCAGGGCCTTGGTCCAGTGATGGTTGATCTGCGCGGGCAACGGGGTAACCGTCACCGGCGGGCCGCTGGCCTTGGTTTGACCGGGCTGGTAGTCGAATCGCACCAGGGCGTCCTGGTTGGCGACGTAGAGATGGTTCCCGACCAGCGCCAGCCCGTACGGCGCATTGAGATTCTCGGCGAACGTGGAGGCCTCGTAGGTGCCGTCGCCTTCGGCATCGCGCAGCAGCGTCAGGCGGTTGCCGCCCTTGACCGGGCTGGTGCCGCGGGCCTTGATGATGCCCGCGATAACATCTTTGGGCTTGAGGTCCGGGGCGCTGCCGCCGCGGCCTTCGGCGACCAGGATGTCGCCGTTGGGCAGCACCAGCGTCTGGCGCGGGATTTTCAGATCGGTGGCGATGGCCGAAATCCTGTATCCCTCGGGGACGGTAGGCACCTTGTCGCCCCACTGGGCAGGCTTGGCGATCACCATGTCGGGCAGCAGGCCCCGTTCGGGCGGCGGCAGTTCGGGCGTCGGGCCGACCTGCGCGGTCCCGGACTGGCCGCTGCATACCCCGGCCGCCGCCAGCAGCGGGATCCCGGCGGCAAGCAAGCGAAGCTTCTTCATAGCGGTCCCCTGATGTGCGGCGTGCGAAATCCCAGGCAGACGGCCACGAACGCCAGCAATGCGGCCGCGACGGACAGGATCAGGCCGGCGGGCATGCTTGCCCAGGCGTCGCGGGCATGCATGAGCGCGTTGAGGACGCCAACCAGCCATGCGGCCAGCAGCACCAGCGCATACGGCACGACGCCCCGCGCGCGCTGCGTCGGCCTGAAGACATCGATCAGGGCGAACAACAGAGCGACGGCGCCGAACACCAGGCCGCCGACCAGCAGCCAGGACGCGAAATTATTCCACTGGATGTGAAAGGTCTGCGCATACGCCGCATCCGCCAGCGCGGCGCCGAGATACAGCGGAAACATCCCCGCCAGGAAGACCGCGGGCATGGGCCGCACGGTCAGGGCATACCGGTTTTCGATGAGTTGAGTCACTGGGATCGCCTCGTGGAATGCGGGCCCAAGCACGCGCCCGTGACGGGCCGCGCAGCAAGCCGCATTCCTGTCGCGCAAGGGCGACCGGCCTCCCAGGCATCAGCGCCGCGCGACCTGCGCAGGATCGGCGGGCGGGGCGTGCTGGGCCGGCTGGGCGGGCACACCCGGCTGCCACCCACCGCCCAGCGCCTTGTACGCCGCCACGGCCGCGCGCGCCGACTCGCCCTGGGCCAGGGCGCGGTCGTCCGACGCCTGCAGCAGGGACGCATCCGCATACAGCACGTCGATCAGGCTGGCGGCGCCGCGCTCATAGGCGGCAAACGACGATGCGCGGGCGCGCGTCAGGGAATCTTCGCCCCGCGTCAGCGCCACGGTCTGTTCCGCGCGCCGGAGCAGCGCGGAGAACGCGTTTTCGACGTCCTCCGTCGCATGAAGCACCGCCAGCCGGTACGCGGCCAGGGCCTGCGCCTCTTGCCCCTTGGCCAGGTCGATCTGCGCGTTGATGCGGCCGAAGTCAAAGAGACGCCAGCGCAGCCCGAGCACGCCTGCGGACTGGCTGGCGCCGCTGGAAAACAGATTGCCACTGGATACGGTCGTCGCGCTGCCCAGCAGGCCGCTCAACGAGAACTTGGGGTAGTACTCGGCGATGGCGACGCCGATTCTTGCGTTGGCCGCGGCCAGCCGGCGTTCGGCCGCGATCAGGTCCGGGCGGCGCTGCAGCAGATCGGCGGGCGATCCCATGTCAGCAATGCGCGGCGTCGCGGGGATGGGCGCGGAAACTTCCAGCTCCGAACGATGGGTGCCGGGGGGCTCGCCGAGCATCACGTCCAGGGCGTTCATGGCCGCATCCAGGCCCGCCTGCAAGACCGGGACCGTGGCCTGGACCTGCGCCAGCGCGCCGTCGGCCTGCTGCACCTGGTATCTGGCCGCCAGCCCTCTCTCGTGGAGCAGCCCCACTTTTGCGACGAGATCCTGCTGCGTCCTGACCTGCCGCCGGGCGATCTCCAGACGCGCCTGCAGGCTGCGGATGACGATGTAGGTGTCCGCGGTTTGCGCGGCGACGGCAAGCTGCGTCGCCATGGCCGCCGCGTCCGCGGCCTGGAGGTCCGCAATGGCAGCCTCGCGGCCGCGCCGCAGGCCGCCGAAGAGGTCCACTTCCCAGCTCGCCTCCAGGTTCGCCTCGTAGTCGTTCCCCCACCGGTCGTATCCCGGCGTGGCGTTGAGCACTTGTCCCAAGGGCGTCTCGACCGACTGATACGCACGCGCGGCCTGACCGCGGACCTGGGCTGACGGCAGCAAGGCCGCGTTGGCCGCGCCCAGCCCGGCCCGGGCCTGCGCGACGCGCGCCGTGGCCTGCGCCAGATCCAGGTTCTGCGCGATCGCCTTCGACACGAAACGCGCCAGCATCGGATCGTCGAACTGGCGCCACCAGGCCGTCAGGTCCTGGCTGGCCGCCGCCCCGGCCTGCGCGGCCGGGGCCTGCGTGTAATGGCTGGGAAGCGGGGCTTCCGGCTTGCGGTAGTCAGGCCCTACCGCGCACCCGGTCGTCACACTGGCGCATAGCAAAACAAGAAAACGACGGGCGAACATGGGAATCCTTCAAGACGGGCTGAAATGGGGAGCAGCAATGGATTGATGGGTGACTATAATATCGTTTGGTCACTTGTTGTCAACACAATGTCCGCGGGTTAAGCTCCCGGGATGAGCAAAGCAACATCCCCCGACCCCCATGCGCGCGGTCCGTCCGATCACGAGGTCCGAGACCAGATCGTCGACGCCGCGACCGAATACTTTGGCCGCTACGGCTACGACAAGACCACCGTGTCCGATCTGGCCAAGGCGATCGGCTTTTCCAAGGCCTATATCTACAAGTTCTTCGATTCCAAGCAGGCCATCGGCGAGGTGATCTGCGCGAACCGGCTGAACACGATCATGGTGGCCCTGGACGCCGCCGTGGCGGACGCGCATTCGGCCCCGGAAAGGCTGCGCCGCATCTTCAAGGCCCTTGTGGAGGCCGGCAGCCAGCTCTTCTTCCAGGACAGCAAGCTGTACGACATCGCGCGGACCTCGGCCAGCGAGTCGTGGCCGTCCGCGCGGGCCTATGAGGCGCACGTCAAGGACCTCATCCTCAAGATCGTGCGCGAAGGCCGCGAGGCCGGCGACTTCGAGCGCAAGACGCCGCTCGACGAAACCGTGGACGCCATCTACCTGGTCTTGCGGCCCTACCTGAATCCCCTGCTCCTGCAGCACAACCTGGACAACGCCGAGCAGGCGACGATCCAGTTGTCGGGCCTGATTCTGCGCAGCCTGGCGCCATGAGCGAATGTGGCAATCCGGTGCGCGCAACCGGTGTGCCACAAAAATTTGGCGCAAAATATCATTGTGACCATTGACTGTTTTAGTCACAAGTTTAGAATGGGAGCCTTCTTTGTGAGGATGGTTTCCCATGCTTCGGCGTCAGCTTGCTCCGTTTGCCCTCTGCCTGTTGCCTTTCGCCCTCGCGGCATGCGGCGATAGCCCCCCTCGGGATCCCCGAGTCGATCCCCCGCTCGTGCGCGTCGGCGTGGCGCAGGACGCCTCCGCCTCGGCTCGGTCCTTCTCCGGCGTGGTGGCGGCACGCGTCCAGAGCGATCTGGGATTCCGCGTGTCGGGCAAGGTGTTGGAACGGTTGGTCGACACCGGGCAGACCGTGACGCGAGGCCAGCCGCTCATGCGGCTGGACCCGGAAGACCTGGGGCTGCAGGCCCGGGCGCAGCGCGAGGCCGTCGCGGCGGCTCGCGCGCGAGCCAAGCAGACCGCCGAAGACGAAGCGCGCTATCGCGGCCTGGTGGCGGAAGGCGCGGTGTCGGCGTCAGCCTATGCGCAGATCAAGGCGGCCGCCGATACCGCGCGCGCCGACCTGCAGGCCGCCGAAGCCCAGGCCAACGTCGCGAAGAATGCATCGAGCTATGCCGTGCTGTTGGCCGACGCCGATGGCGTCGTCGTGGAGACGCTGGCCGAACCGGGACAGGTGGTCAGCGCCGGACAAACCGTGGCGCGGCTGGCGCGGGCGGGCCAGCGCGAAGCCATCGTGCACTTGCCCGAAACGCTGCGGCCCGCCGTGGGATCGTCGGCCCGCGCGCGGCTGTACGGCGACCATCAGACGCCCGCGCCCGCCACGCTGCGGCAGCTTTCCGATGCCGCCGACCGCGTCACGCGCACGTTCGAGGCCAGGTATGTGCTGTCGGGCGAGTTGGCGCGCGCGCCGCTGGGCGCCACCATCACGATCGACATTCCCGAATCGTCCGATGGCGGCCCGTCGGTACAGGTGCCGATCGGCGCCTTGTTCGATGCCGGCGCCGGCCCCGGCGTCTGGGTCGTGGGCGGCAGCCCGGCCCACGTGGCGCGGCGGTCCGTGCAGGTGATCAGCCTGAGCGACGACGCGGCGCGCGTCGGCGGCGACCTCAAGCCGGGCGAGCGCATCGTGTCCCTGGGCGCACATCTGCTGCATGAAGGCCAGCCCGTGCGCGTCGGCGACCAGAATGCGGTCGCCGCGGCGGGAGCGCAGCAATGAGCGAAGGCCGCTTCAACCTGTCCGCGCTCGCCGTGCGCGAGCGTTCGATCACGCTGTTCCTGATCTTCCTCATCTCTGTCGCCGGCATACTCGCGTTCTTCCAGCTGGGCCGGGCCGAAGACCCGCCCTTCACCATCAAGCAGATGACCGTCGTAACGGCATGGCCCGGCGCGACGGCGCAGGAAATGCAGGATCAGGTGGCCGATCCGCTGGAAAAGCGGCTGCAGGAACTGCGGTGGTACGACCGGACCGAAACCTATACGCGGCCGGGCCTGGCGTTCACCATGGTCACCCTGCAAGACAGCGCGCCGCCAGGGGAAGTGCAGGAAGAGTTCTACCAGGCGCGCAAGAAGCTCTCGGACGAAGCCAAGCAGTTGCCTCCCGGCGTCATCGGGCCGCTGGTCAACGACGAATACGCGGACGTGACATTCGCCCTGTATGCGCTCAAGGCCAAGGGCGAGCCCCAGCGCCTGCTGGTGCGCGACGCGGAGGCGCTGCGCCAGCAACTGCTGCACGTGCCGGGCGTCAAGAAGGTCAACATCATCGGCGAGCAGCCCGAGCGCATCTTCGTGTCCTTTTCGCATGACCGCCTGGCCACGCTCGGCGTCGATCCGCAGGACATCTTTGCCGCGCTCAACGGCCAGAACCTGCTCACGCCCGCCGGGTCCATCGACACCGACGGGCCGCGGGTGTTTCTGCGGGTTGACGGCGCGTTCGACAACCTCGACAAGATCCGCCAGACGCCTATCGTGGCGCGGGGCCGCACGCTGAAACTGTCGGACGTGGCCACGGTGGAACGGGGTTATGAAGATCCGGCGACCTTTCTGGTGCGCAACAACGGCGAGCCGGCGTTGCTGCTGGGCGTCGTCATGCGCGATGAATGGAACGGGCTGGATCTGGGCCGCGCGCTCGAAAAGGAAGTCGCCAGCATCAACCAGGCGCTGCCCCTGGGCATGAGCCTGACCAAGGTCACCGACCAGGCCGTCAACATCAGCGCCGCCGTCGACGAGTTCATGGTCAAGTTCTTCGTCGCATTGCTGGTCGTGATGCTGGTGTGCTTTATCAGCATGGGGTGGCGCGTGGGCGTGGTGGTCGCGGCCGCGGTGCCGCTGACCCTGGCGGCGGTCTTCGTGGTCATGGCGGCCTCCGGCAAGAACTTCGACCGCATCACCCTGGGCTCGCTGATCCTGGCGCTGGGCCTGCTGGTGGACGACGCCATCATTGCCATCGAAATGATGGTGGTCAAGATGGAGGAAGGCTACAGCCGGATCGCCGCGTCGGCGTATGCGTGGAGCCACACCGCGGCGCCCATGCTGTCGGGCACGCTGGTCACGGCGGTGGGATTCATGCCGAACGGCTTCGCGCGCTCCACCGCCGGTGAATACACCAGCAACATGTTCTGGATCGTGGGCATCTCCCTGATCGCATCCTGGGTGGTGGCGGTGGTTTTCACCCCCTACCTGGGCGTGAAGATGCTGCCGGACATCAAGAAGATCGAGGGCGGACACCACGCCATCTACGACACGCGCCACTACAACCGCTTCCGGCGCCTGCTGCGTCATGTCATCGGCCGAAAGTGGCTGGTCGCGGGCACCGTCATCGGCGCGTTCGCGCTTGCGGTCGTCGGCATGGGGATGGTCAACAAGCAGTTCTTTCCCACGTCGGACCGGCCCGAAGTGCTGGTTGAAGTCCAGATGCCGTATGGCACGTCGATCGAACAGACCAGCCAGGCCGCCGCCCAGGTCGAAACCTGGCTTGCCGGCCAGCCGGAGGCCCGGATCGTGACGGCCTACGTCGGCCAGGGCGCGCCGCGCTTCTTCCTGGCCATGTCGCCGGAACTGCCCGACCCCTCGTTCGCCAAGATCGTGGTCCTGACGGGCAATGACAAGGAGCGCGAAGCCCTCAAGTTCCGGCTGCGCCAGGCCATCGCCGACGGCCTGGCGCCGCAGGCGCAGGTCCGCGTCACCCAGATCGTGTTCGGACCGCCTTCGCCGTTTCCCGTGGCCTACCGCGTGATGGGACCCGATCCCGACACGCTGCGCACGATCGCCGCGCGCGTGCAGTCCATCATGCAGGCCGATCCGATGATGCGTACCGTCAACACGGATTGGGGTCCGCGCGTCCCGGCCCTGCATTTCACGCTGGACCAGGACCGGCTCCAGGCAGTGGGCCTGACGTCCAGTTCGGTGGCGCAGCAATTGCAGTTCCTGCTCAGCGGCGCGCCCCTCACCAACGTGCGCGAGGACATCCGCTCGGTGGAAGTGGTGGGCCGGGCCGCTGGCGACGTGCGCCTGGATCCGGCCAGGATCGCCGGGTTGACGCTGGCGGGCGCGGCCGGCCAGCGCGTGCCGCTGTCGCAGGTCGGCACGGTCGAGGTGCGCATGGAAGACCCGATCCTGCGGCGCCGGGACCGCACGCCGACGATCACGGTGCGCGGCGACATCGCCGAGGGACTGCAGCCGCCGGATGTGTCCACGGCCGTCCTGAAGCAGTTGCAGCCGGTCATCGATGCCCTGCCTGCGGGCTATCGCATCGAACAGGCCGGCTCCATCGAGGAGGCCGGCAAGGCAAGCACCGCCATGTTGCCGCTCTTTCCCATCATGATCGCCGCCACCCTGCTCATCATCATCCTGCAGGTGCGCTCGATTGCGGCCATGGTGATGGTGTTCGCCACCAGTCCCCTTGGCCTGATCGGCGTCGTGCCGACATTGCTGCTCTTTCAGCAACCGTTCGGCATCAATGCGCTGGTCGGCCTGATCGCGCTGTCCGGCATCCTGATGCGCAACACGCTGATACTGATCGGCCAGATCCACCAGAACGAGCACGACGGCCTGGCTCCGTTCGACGCGGTCGTGGAGGCGACGGTCCAGCGGGCGCGGCCGGTCATCCTGACGGCGATGGCCGCGATTCTGGCTTTCATCCCATTGACGCATTCCGTGTTTTGGGGAACGCTGGCCTACACGCTGATCGGCGGCACGTTCGCCGGCACGATCCTGACGCTGGTCTTCCTGCCGGCGATGTACGCCATCTGGTTCAAGATCCGCCCGGCCTCCGCGCAGGGCGCCGCCAGACCCGAGGCCGTTCCCGGCTGATCCAGGGTCTATCCATCAAGCCCGCGGCGCGGCGGTCCCTCGTCGCGCCGCGGGCTTCACGTTCAAGGGGTTCGCATGTACAGCAATCGACAGGCCTGCTGGTTGACGCAATACGAGGCAGCGCGCGAGCGGCTCCTTGCCGGCGGGGGCAAGCCCGCTATCGCCAGCGCGGAACAGATCGGCGGCATGACGGGGCTGCAGATCCTGCACGCCATGATGGCCGGCGAGCTGCCCTACCCGCCGATGAACGACACCATGAACATGACGTTGGTGGAGGCGGATTCGGGCTGGGTCGTGTTCATGGGGATCCCCGAGCTGCGCCACTGCAACCCGTTCGGCACGGTCCATGGCGGCTGGTTCTCCACGCTGCTCGATTCGGCGCTGGGGTGTTCGATCCAGAGCGCGCTGCCGGAAGGCCGCACCTACACGACTGTCGAACTGAGCGTCAACATCGTGCGGCCGGCAACGCCGTCCAGCGGCCCGCTGCGCGCCGCCGCCACGCTGATCCACAGCGGCAAACAGATCGCCACGGCGCAAGCACGGGTGGAGGACGAAAACGGCAAGCTGTACGCCCACGGCACCACGACGTGCATGGTGTTCGACCGCCGCGCGTAGCAAGACGGCATCGATGGCGGCCCCTGCAGGCCGCCGCCGGCGCCCCTGCGACAGATCGCCGCACGTGTTGCGATTCGTAGAGAATGCGTCAGATTCTGTAATAGAATCCCGCCCATGCGTACCGACCGGGACTCTGCGATCAAGCCCCGCGGCCTGCCCTGGCGTTTGCTCGTCTGTCTGGCAATGGCCGCGTTCGTGCTGCGCGCTTTCATCCCGGACGGCTTCATGGCGGGGCGGTCGACGACCTCGCTGATGCTGACGCTGTGCGACGCGGGCGTCGCGCTCAATGTGACGTTCGATCTGCCGTCGCAGCCCGATTCCAAGCATGCCGCGAGCGATGCCTGCGTCTTCGGCGCCCTCGCCGCGCATGCGATATTGCCCGAGACCGGTCTGGCGCCCGTGCTCTCGGCCCAGGCCGCCTACGCAGCGCCTGCATCCGCCGTCCATCGCGCCGCGCCGCCGCTTCCCGCGCTGGGCCCGCCCCTCGGGCCACGCGCCCCGCCTTCCCTGTCTTCCTGATTTGTCGCGCCCGCGCGCTTTGCGCCGCGCTCGGCAGCGAAGGGAGGGATACGTCCGGAACATGCATCGATACGGCGCCAGCACATTGGCGCCGCCCGCGTGATGTCCCCCTCTTCGCGTCCGCATTGCCCGCCGGCATTCACGCCGGCGGCAGATCCAGTCAAAGACACTGAAGAAGAGGGGTCATTTTGGCCATCGTTCGTACGCACGCGTGCCTGGGCACGTCCCTGGTCCTGGCCGCATTCAATGCCGCCGCGCAAACCGCTCCCGCAACACTCGCCCCCATCACCGTGATGGGCGGCGCCGAAACGGCGCTGACCACCGAGGCATCCACCGGCTCCAACCTGGGGCTCACGCCCATGCAGACGCCCGCCAGCGTCGACATCATTTCACGGGACCAGATCACGGCGCGCGGCGACGCCAGCGTGATCGAAGCGATCACCCGCGCCCCCGGCTTCTCGGCCATGCCCCATCCGGGCAACGGCAACAGCGCCCTGTCGGTGCGCGGCTTCACGGACAGCACCTCGGTCATGCGTCTGTACGACGGGCTGCGCCAATATGGCGGCGTCGGCCTGACGTTTCCGTTCGACACGTGGTCGGTGGAGCGCATCGAGGTCCTGCGCGGACCGGCGTCGGTGATCTATGGCGACGGCGCCATCGGCGGCGTCGTCAACGTGATCCCCAAGCGGCCGACGCGCGGCCCCATCCAGAACGAGATCCAGGCCACGATAGGCACGCAGGACACGGCCCGGCTCGGACTGGGCAGCGGCGGCGCGCTCAGCGACACGCTGTCGTACCGCCTGGACGCAAGCGGCAATTACACGGACGGCTGGGTGGACAACGGCCAGTCGGGCGACGCCACATTCTCGGGCGCGCTGCGCTGGGACGCGACGCCGGACCTGAACATGACGCTGAGTTATGCCTATGGCTATCAGCGCCCGATGCGGTATTTCGGCACGCCGATGATCAACGGCGAGCAGGACGAGGCGCTGCGCAAACAGAACTACAACGTCGACGATAGCTTCATGCGGTTCCGGGATCAGTGGACGCAACTGGACACGGTCTGGACGCCGAACGACGCCACCACGGTGCGCACCCGCCTCTACCACGTGCAGAGCGACCGCGACTGGCGCAATGCCGAGCGCTACGTCTACAACCCCGCAACCAGCCTGATCGACCGGTCCGACAACACCCAGATCACGCATGACCAGACGCAGACCGGCCTGACCACCAGCGCCGTGTTCAAGGGCAGGCTGGCCGGCCTGGACAACACGGTGTCGGTGGGCTTTGACGTCAACCACGCCACCTTCAAGCACACCAACAACACCTACACCGGCAGCTCCGGCCCCGTGGACCCCTATGACCCGGATCACGGCAAATACCAGAGCGACGTCCCGTTCATCCCGCGCTACCAGAACAAGGCGGACCAGTTCGCCCTCTTCATGGAGGATCGCCTGGCGTTGACCAGCAAGTGGTCCGTCATCGGCGGCTTGCGGTACGACCATGCGAAGGTGACGCGCGATGACCTGATCACCGATCAACGCGCGCTGTCCCAGACTTATTCCGACGTCGGCTGGCGCATCGGCACGGTGTACGACATTACGCCGGATCTTGCCGTGTACGCGCAGTACGCCGAGGCCGCCGATCCGGTCAGCGGCCTGCTGATGATCAGCCCGGCCAATGCCGAGTTCGACATGTCGCGGGGCAAGCAGATCGAGGTCGGCCTCAAGCAGAATTTCCTGGACAACCGTGGCGAATGGACGCTCGCGGCCTATCAGATCCGCAAGACCAATCTGCTGTCGCGCGATGCCGACGACCCCAGCCTGCGCGTGCAGGTGGGCGAGCAATCGTCGCGGGGCCTGGAAGCATCGCTGTCGCTGGCGTTCGCGCCCGGCTGGACGATCGAGGCCAATGCCACCATGCTGCGGGCCAAGTACGACGACTTCTCCGAATCGGTCGGCGGCGCCGCCGTGTCGCGCGCGGGCAATGTCCCGCCCAATGTCCCGCAGCGCCTGGCCAACCTGTGGCTGACCTGGAATTTCCAGCCGGGCTGGACTGCCATGGGCGGCCTGCGCTACGTGGGCAAGCGGTACGCCGACAGCGCCAATACGCTGGAACTGCCGTCCTACACGACGACCGATCTGGCGCTGCGCTGGGACGTGAACAAGGACACCGCCATCACGGCCCGGGGCTTTAACGTCTTCGACCGCGCCTACTACACGACCGCCTACTACACCAACACGCAGTGGCTGTACGGGCCCAGCCGCCGCTTCGAGCTGACCCTGAACCATCGCTTCTGAAGGCGGGCCGGACCATGGACCTCAAGGCACGGGCCCGCAGGCTGACCTACCTGGTCCATCGCTGGCTGGGCGTGGCAGGCTGCGTGCTGATGCTTGCGTGGTTTCTGAGCGGCATCGTCATGCTGTACGTCGGCTACCCGAAGCTGACGCCTGCCGAACGCTACGCCCGCCTTCCCGTCCTGGCCGCGGACGCCTACCCGGCGCCGGCCGCGGCGGGCCCCCGCGTCCTGACGTCGGTGCGCGGCGAGCCCAGCTATGTGGTGTCGACGCCGGACGGGCCGCGCGTCTGGTCCGCGCGCACGGGCCAGCCCCACGGCGCGGTGACGGCGCAGATGGCCATCGCCGAGGCCGGGCGCTTCTGGCCTGCCGGCGAACCGCGCTATGAGGGCCTGGTCGAGGAAGACCGCTGGACCCATTCGCGCGGCCTGGACCGGCATCGCCCGCTGCACAAGGTCCGCATGGACGGGGAGCCGGCCGGCGTCCTGTACGTGTCCTCGGCCACCGGCCAGGTCGTGCTGGACGCGCCGCTGGCGCAGCAACGCTGGAACTACGCCGGCGCATGGCTGCACTGGCTGTACATGGCGAGGGACCGCTCCGTCGATCCGGTCTGGAGCTGGATGGTGATCGTCCTGTCCGGCCTCTGCACGGTGCTGGCGGTCAGCGGCGCGGTCGTCGGGGTGTGGCGCTGGCGCTTTCGCGGACGCTACAAATCGGGCGCGCGCACGCCCTACCGCGAGGCCTGGATGCGCTGGCACCATATCGCCGGCCTGCTCTTCAGCGCCTTCGTGTGCACGTGGATCTTCAGCGGGCTGATGTCGATGAATCCGGGCGGGATTTTCTCCGGGTCCGGCCCCGGCCCCGATCGCCCCGCCATGGCGGGCCCGGAACACGACGCCTCCCTCGCCGACCCGCAACCGGTGCTGCAGGCACTGCGCCGCGCGGGCTTTCTGCCCGTTGAGCTGGAGTGGCGCTGGCTGGCGGGTGAACCCTACGTGGTGGCGCGCGACGCCAGCGCCGACAGCCGCATCGTCAGGCAGGGCACGGCCGGGCTTGCGGTGCAATCGTCCTGGCAACCGGAGCCCGTGCGCAACGCGGCCCGCGCGCTATTTCCAGACGCGCCGGTCCACGCGCAAGTGCTGGACCGCTACGACGCCTATTACTACGCCCGCCACGCCGAAGCGATGAATGGCGGCGCGCCGCGCGGACTGCCCGCGCTACGGCTGGACTTCGATACGGCGGCGGGGGATCGCGTCTATGTGGACCTGCGCACGGGCGAACCGGTCCTCAGCCTCTCACGCACGCAGCGGGTCGGGCGCTGGCTCTTTTACTTTCTGCACAGCTGGGACCTCCCCGCCCTGCTGGACGCTGGCGTGGGCCGGGACCTGGCGCTCATCCTGCTGAGCCTGGGCGGCCTGGCCCTTTCCGCGACCGGCATTGTGCTGGGCGCGCGCCGGCTGGGCTGGGCGCGCGACCGCCGGTAGCTTCCGGCGGCCCGCCGGCCGACACGCATCGCGCCCGGCTCAATCCGAGTGCGGCTGCGGCGGCGTGTCGATGGACGCATCGACCTGCGAGATCGACTCGCCCGGATAAGCGACGCGCGCCGCCGCGGCCGCGTCCTCGCGGGTGGGATAGGCGCCCGGATCCTCCTGGACGCCCAGCAGCGCAATGCCCCGAAAGCCCCACTTGCCATCGGCGCGCTGGAAGACTTCGACGATCATGTCATCTCCTCAATGCAGGACGGGCTTCCGTCATGGTGTCCCTGCCAGGCGAGCGCAAGCCGCAGGTAGGTCGTCAAAGTGATGCAGCAGCACGTCTGGCGCCAGCGCCGCGGCGGGGATCTCGCTGTATCCGAAGTCCACCAGGATCAGCGGGGTTCCCGCGCTGCGGGCGGCGCCTGCGTCAGTGTCGGCGTCGCCCACCATGACGGTGCGCGCGAGGTCGCCGCCCACGGCCTGCACCGCCTCGATCAGATGGGCGGGATTGGGCTTGGCCGCTGACACGGCGTCGATGCCGGCCACGCCGTCAAAAAGTCCCGCCATGCCAAGCTTGGTCAGCAGGTTGCGCGAGAGGTCCGTGGGTTTGTTGGTGCAGACGACCAAGGCCGCGCCCGCGGTCCGAAGGGTCTTGAGCGCATCGATGACGCCGGGGAACGGTCGCGTTTCGTCCGCGATATGGTCGCTGTAATAGGCAATGAAGCCGCCGAACAGCGCAGCCGTGCGCGCGGCGGGCTCCGGTTCGCCGGCGCTTTCCAGGCCAAGCTGTAACAGCCAGCGCGCCCCCCGGCTGACGTAGGGCCGGCCCCGTTCATAGGCCAAGGGCTGATAGCCGTGCGCAATCAGCACGGCGTTGACCGCTCCGATGAGATCGGGGGCCGATTCGACCAACGTCCCGTCCAGATCGAACGCGATGGTGGCCCCTGCGAGGGCGGCGAGATCGTTCACGATAGGTGACTCCACTGCGGTGACTCCGCTGCGAGCCTGACTGCCGGACAGGACGCCGGGCCAGATCCCGATAAGCCTTAGCTTACTGCCGCGCGGCCTCGCCCACACGACCCGCGTGCAGACGCCATCAGTCACCGTGCAGCGCAATGCCGCCCCGGGCGCCGGATGATCATGGCGCCGAAGGCCGCTGCGAGAACCGCAACGCGCCCCCGGCCTTCACCCGATACTGCCCTACTCCACCGACGCGCCCGACTTCTTCACGACCTCGGCCCACCGCGGGATTTCCGTGGCCATCAGGTCGCGCAGTTGGTCCGGCGTGCTGCCGACCAGCTCCATGCCCATGGTCTTGCCCAGCTTTTCCTGGACGTCGGGTTCTTTCAGGATCAGGGCGATTTCGGCGGCCAGCTTGTCCAGGATGGGCTTGGGGGTGCCCTTGGGCGCGTAGACCGCCTGCCATGACGCCATCTGGAAGCCAGGCACGCCGGCCTCCTGCATGGTCGGCACGTCCGGCGCAAGCGCGATGCGGTCCTTGGTGGTCACGGCCAGCAGCTTGAGCTTGCCGGTCTGCAGCAGCGGCAAGGCTGCCGTCATCTGGTCGAACATGAACGTCACCGCGCCCGACGACACATCCACCATGGCCGGCGGCGTTCCCTTGTAGGGCACGTGGGTGAGCGGCACGCCGATCATGCCGGAAAACAGTTCGCCGGCCAGGTGCGTGGAGGTGCCCGCGCCGGAGGACGCGAAGGTGCGCTTGGATGGGTCGCGCTTGAGCAGCGCAATCAGGTCGGCCACCGAGTTCACGCCCAGGTTGGGATCGACCAGCAGCACGTTGGGCAGGAAGGCGATCAGGGACACCGGTTCGAAGTCCTTGACCGGGTCGTACTTCAGGTTCTTGTACAGGCTGGCGTTGATGGCGTGCGTGCTGATCGTGCCGCCGAACAGCGTGTAGCCGTCGGGCGCGGCCTTGGCCACGTAGGTGGCGCCGATGCCGCCGGCGGCGCCGGGCTTGTTCTCGACGATGACGTTCTGATGCAGGCGGTCGCCCAGCTTCTGGGCCAGCACCCGGCCCACCACGTCGGTCGAGCCGCCCACGGTGAACGGCACCACATAGGAAATCGGCTTTTGCGTCGGCCAATCGGCGGCACTGGCGGGCATGGCCAGGGTGCCGAGGACGGCGCCGGCCAGCAGCGCGGCCAGCGCGCCGCGTCGTTGCGTGTTCATGGTTGTCTCCTGCCTATCTTTATCGGTATGGGTGGGGTGCCGGCTGCGCCGGCGGCAAGGCTCAGCGGCCCTGTTCTTTGCGCCAGGCGGCGAACTTGTCCTTGGTGCCGGGATCGGTCGGCGGATACAGGCCCAGGATGGACGCGCCGCCCTGCACCTGGCTGGTGACGAAGTCCTCGAAGACGGTCATCTCGACCGCTTCGATCGCGATCTCGTCGGCCAGGTGGGCCGGAATGACCACCACGCCCTCGCGGTCGCCCACGACGATGTCGCCGGGCCACACGGCCACGTCGCCGCAGCCGATGGGCACGTTGATGTCCAGCGCCTGGTGCAGCGTCAGGTTGGTGGGCGCGGACGGACGCTGGTGGTAGGCGGGAAAGCCCATCTCGGCGATCTCGGGCGAATCGCGAAAGCCCCCGTCCGTGACCACGCCGGTCACCCCGCGCTTCATCAGGCGCGTGACCAGGATGGAGCCGGCGGACGCGGCGCGCGCGTCCTTGCGGCTGTCCATGACGAAGACCGCCCCTTCGGGGCAGGTCTCGACGGCGGCGCGCTGCGGATGCGCGCGGTCTTCGAACACCTTGATGGTGTTCAGGTCTTCGCGCGCGGGGATGTAGCGCAGCGTGAAGGCCGGGCCGACCATGTTGGGCAGATTGGCGTTGAGCGGCCGCACGTCCTGGATGAACTGGTTGCGCAGGCCGCGCTTGAACAGGGCCGTGCACAGCGTGGCGGTGCTGACGCCGGACAGCCGGGCGCGGGTTTCGGGATTCATGGGGGACACGATGGCTCCGGGTAGGTAGACGGAAATGCGGAAAAATTCCGGGTTCAGAAAATGGCGGGCTCGGGCACGGGCGCGCCGAATTCCGTTTCCAGGAAGTCGAAGTCGCAGCCGTCGTTGGCCTGCAGGATGTGCCGGGAATACATCCAGCCGTAGCCGCGCTCGTAGCGCCGCGGCGGCGGTGTCCAGGCGGCGCGGCGCGCGGCCAGTTCCTCGTCGCTGACGTTCAGGTTGATGGTGCGCGCGGGCACGTCCACGGTGATCGTGTCGCCCGTCTTGACCAGCGCCAGGGGGCCGCCCACGTGGCTTTCGGGCGCGACGTGCAGGATGCAGGCGCCGTAGCTGGTGCCGCTCATGCGCGCATCCGACAGGCGCAGCATGTCGCGCACGCCCTGTTTGACCAGCTTGGTCGGGATGGGCAGCATGCCCCATTCCGGCATGCCGGGGCCGCCTTGCGGGCCGGCGTTGCGCAGGATCATGATGTGGTCGGCGGTCACGTCCAGGTTTTCGTCTTCGACGGCGGCTTTCATGCTGGGGTAGTCGTCAAAGACCAGCGCCGGGCCGGTATGGCGCAGGTACTGCGGGGCGCAGGCGCTGGGCTTGATGACGCAGCCGTCGGGCGCGATGTTGCCGCGCAGCACGGCCAACGCGCCCTCGTCGTAGATTGCCTCGTCCAGCTTGCGGATCACGTCGTCGTTGTAGACCTCGGCGCCGGCGATGTTCTCGCCCAGCGTCTTGCCCGTGACCGTCATGGCGGACAGGTCCAGGTGGCCGTGCAGGCGCGACATCAGCGCGGGCAGGCCGCCCGCGTAGTAGAAGTCTTCCATCAGGTAGGTGTCGCCGCTGGGCCGGATGTTGGCGATGACGGGCACCTTGCGGCTGGCGGCGTCGAAGTCGTCCAGGCCCACCGCGCAGCCCGCGCGGCGCGACATGGCGACCAGGTGGATGATGGCGTTGGTGGAACAGCCCATCGCCATGGCGACGTTGATGGCGTTCTTGAACGACGCGGGGCTCAGGATGCGCTGCGGCGTCAGGTCGTCCCAGACCATGTCCACCACGCGGCGGCCGCATTCTGCCGACATGCGCATGTGGTTGACGTCGGCGGCGGGAATCGACGAGGCGCCCGGCAGCGTCATGCCGATGGACTCGGCGATGGCCGTCATGGTGCTGGCGGTGCCCATGGTCATGCAGGTGCCGTAGCTGCGAGCGATGCCGCCCTCCACCTCGGTCCATTGTTCCTGCGTGATCTTGCCGGCGCGGCGTTCGTCCCAGAGTTTCCAGGCGTCCGATCCGGACCCCAGCACCTTGCCCTTCCAGTTGCCGCGCAGCATGGGGCCGGCGGGCACGTAGACACAGGGCAGGCCCGCGCTGATCGCCCCCATGATGAGGCCCGGCGTGGTCTTGTCGCAGCCGCCCATCAGCACCGCGCCGTCCACCGGGTGGCTGCGCAGCAGCTCTTCGGTTTCCATGGCCAGAAAGTTGCGATACAGCATGGTGGTCGGCTTGACGAAGGACTCCGACACCGAGATCGCGGGCAGTTCCACTGGGAAGCCGCCGGCCTGGAACACGCCGCGCTTCACGTCCTCGACACGCTGCTTGAAATGGCTGTGACAGGGATTCAGGTCGGACCAGGTATTGATGATGGCGATGACCGGGCGCCCGGCCCAGTCGTCGGGGCCATAGCCCATTTGCATCATGCGGGAACGGTGGCCGAAGGAGCGCAGGTCGTCCTTGGCCATCCAGGCGGCGCTGCGCAGGCTTTCGTAAGGTCGTTTCATCGGGATAGGAGGAAAGGCGTTGTGACGGTCAGGGCATTTAAACACTAATACATTAGTGCGTCAGCTAGGTGGAAACCCGCTACACTTCCGTTTTCGTCACCGCCCTTCCCTACGCGGAATCTCGATACCGTATCCGATGCAAAGCCAGAAGCTCAGACTGGACCGCTCCCGCCACGCGGCGCCCCAGGTCTTCGAACACCTGCGGCGCCAGATCATTTCATTGGAGCTCGCGCCCGGCGCGCCGCTGTCCCGCGTCACGCTCGCCGACAGCTATGGCCTGAGCCAGACGCCCATCCGCGACGCGCTGATGCGGCTGGCCGAGGAAGCCCTGGTCGATATCTATCCCCAACACACGACCGTCGTCAGCCGCATCGACATCGCCGCCGCCCGTCAGGCGCACTTCCTGCGCCGCTCGCTCGAATTGGAAATCGTGCACCTGCTGGCGCAGCGGACTGACCCGCTGCTACTCCAGCGCCTGCAGTCCAGCATCGACCTGCAGCGCGCCAGCCACGCCAGCGGCCAATACCAGCAGTTCATCAATGCCGACCAGGCGTTTCACCGCGACATGCACGAGGCCGCCGGCGTCGCCAGCCTGTGGGACATGGCGCAGCGCTATAGCGGCCACCTGGACCGGCTGCGTCGCCTGCATCTGCCCGAAGCCGGCAAGGCCGAACGCATCCTGGACGATCACCAGCGGCTGGTGGACGCCATCGCGGCGCAAGACCCCGCGCGGGCGCAGCAGGTGCTGCGCGAGCATTTGTCCGGCACGCTTAGCCAGGTCAACGAAATCTGTAAACGCTATCCGGAATACGTGGTGGCGGGATAGCGGTCTCAGTCCAGCGGATAGCGCTGGATCACGGTCTTGCCGCCGCGCTCGGCCAGCGTCAGCAGTGCGTCGCCCGTCTGGTCCAGGCCCAGCAGCCCGCGCTCCTGTTCGTAGGACAGTTGGAACGGCCGCCAGGACCTGCCTTTGTCGCGGCTGTAGAAGTAGGTTTTGGTGTATTCGTTGTCGGGAAACAGGTGATCGGCATAGGTCTTGATGACCCACGCATTGCGGCCGAACCACGCCTGCCCGATCCAGGACCGGGCCCCGCGCACGTCGGGCGACGTCGATCGCTTCACCCAGGACAACCCGGCCTTGTCCAACTGGTAGATGGCCCCGCCCTCCGTCTCGAACACCGGCTCGTCGCGTGTCAGGAGCGCCTGGGCCGCCTGCTCGGGCACCCGGGGCACGTCCGGCGTGATGCGGAACGCGGGCGAGGCGTCTTCCTGGAACTGCACCTCGAAACGCCGCGTCTCGATCAACTCCGGCGCCTCCTGGCCCTCGGGCCTCACGCGCGTGCGCCAGCTCCAGCCCACCGCGCGACGGTCGTCCAGCGGGTATAACGACCAGCCATACCCTAGCTGGCCTTCGCCGTAGGCTTCGCGGTCCCGCTCCGCCGACGCCGCGAACTTGCGCTCGAAGGCGGCCGAATCGGGCCAGACCTGTTCCTTGAGCAGCGTCGCCGACCAGCGCCGCGCGCCGTCGCAGCTGTAGAGCAGCCGCACGCCGGTCTCGTGGTGTTCCAGCGCAATGACCAGGCGGTCCGTCAAAAAGGTGGTGTGCTGTTGGGGGACGCCCAGCGTCACCTCGGGATCGTAGGTCCAGGTCGTGCCCAGATCGTCCGAGCGCAGCGCGTCCCACGCGGCGGGCTGGTCGCCTTCGCCCGGGCTGCGCAGGGTGCCGGCGACGAGAAACAGCGGCTGGCCGCCCGGCGCGCCGATGAGCGTGACGCCGGTATCGCCGCTGATGGAACCCAGCAGGTCGAATACGCCGGTGCCCCGGCCCCCATAGATGAGATTGCGCGCGTCGGTGGTGGACCGGCCGGTCTGCAGCATGGCCAGGGCCAGGTCGCCAGTCCCGTGCGCCAGGGTGGTGATAGCGCCGGCCTGCGCCAGCCGCACGCGCTGCTGCTGCAGGCGTTCTTTCAGGGACGGAACCTGTGTGTCCAGGACCGGGGCCTGCGCCAGCCCGTCGATGTCCCGGGCGGTGACCAGGAGCTGGCCGGTGAGGAGCTGGCGTTCTCCGTAGCGATGAATGGCCACCCGGGAATACGAGGCCAGCGCCGGTCCGTTCAGTTCGCCCACGATCTCGCTACGCGGCAGGGGCTCGCCCATCGGGATGATCTGGTAGATCCCCCAGGCCAGCACTCCGGCGGCGGCGATCGCAAGGCCTGCGGCCAGCAGTCTGATGGTCTTGGATCCCGGCATTCTGGGCATATACGCCAGCCCCCCGCCGCCAGCCATTTATCGAACGGACGGAACTATAGCGCGTTGCGTCCGGTTCTCTATACTGGCGTAACGCATGCTCACGTCTTGCCGGACGCGCGCCCCTGCCCCGACGCCACGGAAACCGTCCCATGACCGCAAGGCCTCCCGCCGCCCTCCTCGCCCTGGCCCTGTTTGTCGCCGCTCACGGCAGCCCCGGCGCGCACGCCGCCGCCAACGATCCCAACTGGGTCCCGGTGGACCCGAAGGCGATGCCGGGGGTGTTCTACGACACCCACTCGATCCGGGCCGTGTCGGACAACCCGACCGTGATGGCCGTGACCGTGGCCTGGTTCTACGCCCAGCCGCGGATCTCCGAGGCGAACGGCCAGCCTTACGGCTCGGTCACCCAGCCGGTCACGCTGAACTGCGCCGCCAACACCTACACGGTCACCCAGGTCCTGCACCACGCCGGCAATGACGCCACCGGCGCGATCGTGGAATCGATACCGGTGGCGGGGATCCGTAACGCGCCGGTCACGCGCGACCCGGTCCAGCGGCGCCTGCGCGACCTTATCTGCGCGGAAAATGGCAAAAGCGCCCGCAAGTAGCGGGCGAGTAGCGGGCGCCTTGCCGGCCGCCGGCGCGGCGATCACACCTGTTCCAGCGCCTGCTCCAGGTCGGCGATCAGGTCGTCGATATGCTCGATGCCGATGGACAGACGCACGGTTTCCTCGCGCACGCCGGCCTTTTGCAGTTCTTCGGGGTTGAGCTGCCGGTGCGTGGTGGATGCCGGATGCGTCGCCAGGGACTTGGAATCGCCAATGTTGACCAGGCGCGTGAAGAGCTGCAGCGCATCCTGGAAGCGCGCGCCGGCCTCGCGGCCGCCCTTCACGCCGAAGGTGAACAGGCCGGGGACCTTGCCGCCCAGGTACTTGCGGGCGAGCGCGTGGTCCGGATGGTCCGGCAGCCCCGCGTAGTTCACCCATTCCACCTTCGGATGCTCCTTCAGGTAACCGGCGATCTTGACCGCGTTTTCGACGATGCGGTCCACGCGCAGGGCGAGGGTCTCGATGCCCTGCAGGATCTGGAAGGAATTGAACGGCGAAATGGCCGCGCCGGTATTGCGCAGCGGCACCACGCGGGCGCGGCCGATGTAGGCGGCCGGGCCGAAGGCTTCGGTGTAGACCACGCCGTGATAGCTGACGTCGGGCTCGTTCAGGCGCGGAAAGCGCGTCTTGTGCTCGGCCCACGGGAACTTGCCCGAGTCGATGATGGCGCCGCCCAGGCTGGTGCCGTGGCCGCCCAGGTACTTGGTCAGGGACTGCACCACGATGTCGGCGCCGTGTTCGATGGGGCGCAGCAGGTACGGCGAGGGCACGGTGTTGTCGACGATGAGCGGCAGGCCGTGGCGATGCGCCAGCTCGGCCAGCGCGGCGATGTCGGTGATGTTGCCCAGCGGATTGCCGACCGACTCCGCGAAGATGGCCTTGGTGCGGTCGTCGATCTGCGCCTCGAACGCGGCCAGGTCCGAGGGGTCGGCAAAGCGCGTGGTGATGCCGTACTGCGGCAGTGTGTGGGCGAACAGGTTGTAGGTGCCGCCGTACAGCGTGCTGGACGAAATGATGTTGTCGCCGGCCTCGGCGATGGTCATGATGGCGTAGGTGACGGCGGACTGGCCCGACGCCAGCGCCAGCGCGGCGATCCCGCCTTCCAGGGCCGCCACGCGCTGCTCCAGCACGTCGGTGGTGGGATTCATGATGCGGGTGTAGATATTGCCCGCGACCTTCAGGTCGAAGAGGTCCGCGCCGTGCTGCGTGTCGTCGAACGCGTAGGCCACCGTCTGGTAGATCGGCACCGCTACCGCGCGCGTGGTCGGATCGGGGCGGTAGCCGCCGTGGACGGCCACGGTTTCCAGGCGCCAGTTGGGCTTCTTCGCTTCAGTCATGAGTCTCTCCGGGTAATGCGTTTTTCAAGGGTTCAGATCAGGCGGCAAACGCGCGCGCGGCGCGCGGGATGCCTTCTATGTCTGCCTGGTTGTCATTGGGCCCGTTGGACGGGCGCACGTAACCATACCCCACGATGCGCGCCGCGGCACTAGCCGGCGATCCCGGACCATCACCCCCCCACCCCGCCGCTCAGGCGCTGCAACCACGCGGGCCGGGGCGCCGCGTCCAGCCAGTTCTTCACGATCAGGCCCAGCTCCGTATCGCCCGCGATGCGCAGGCGGCGCTGGAAGAACAAGGTGTCGGCGTCGGTCTGCGCGCGCATCAGCGCCAAAAAGTCGGCCAGCTTCGCGCCCAGTTCCAGGTCGGCGGCCGCCTCGGCCGCGCCGCGGCTCCAGAGCGGCCGGAAAGCCCCGTCCCGCACGATGAAGCGGCTGCGCAGGCCCAGGTCTTCGACCGTGATGGCAAAGCTGCGCCCGTCCAGTTCGGCGGGCGGCTCCAGCCACTTGAGGCGGCGCGCCAGTTCCAGCCCGGCGGCGAAATGCAGCGAGACGAAGGGCCCCGGCACGCGCCGGCCCAGCTTGGCCAGCAGCGGCGGCAGATTCAGCGCGGCGCTCATACGGCAACCTCCTGCAGCGCGATCCCGGCCTGCCCGTAGTAATAGCCGTTGCAGCGGCCGATGCCGGCCGGCGGCGACACGGCGTCCGGCTTGCCGCCTCGGCGCGTGGCGTCCAGCGCGGCGATCGCTTCCAGCGTGCCGGCCGATTGGGGGCTGACGCGCAGCACCTCGATGCCCATCCCCGCCAGTTCCGGGGCTTCGGCCAACAGGTCCAGGCAGGCGGCCGACTGGACCTGGATGCCGTTGATGCCCAGGAATTCGCGCGATTCGCGCGTGCGCATGTCCAGCCCGTCGGGATGCTCGATGCAGCGAAACCCGCAATCGTCCTTCTTGAGCCGGAAGTGGCGCGCCGTGAAGCACCGCGCCGAAAACGCCAGCGCCATCCTGCCCCAGACCATGACTTCGGCCTGCATGCCCGCCGGCCGCTCCTGCAGCAAGCGGGCCAGCGTGGGGCCGTCCATTTCGAGCGGCGCGACAAAGCGCACCGCGCCGCGGTTGGCCAGCCAGGCCAGCGTGCCGCCGTGATAGGCGTTCAGGTGCGGCCCCGCCACGAAATCGCGCCCGCTCAGATGGCGCACCGCGCCCAGTTCGCCGGCTTCCACCATGAAGTCCGGCTGCTCGCACAGCTTCTTGAGGGCGCTGGCCTCGGCCCCGGTTTCGATCAGGGTGCGGCCCGACAGAACGACGGTCTTGCCCTCGGCGCGCAGGTCCCGGGCAAGCCCCAGCCAATCGTCGGCGCGCAGTTCGTGGCGCCGGCTGCAGACGGTTTCGCCCACGTACACGATGTCGGCTGGGCTGTCGGCCACGGCGGCGTAGAAGTCCATGGTGCGCTGGCGCGGCCAGTAGTAGAGCAAGGGACCGACTGAAATCTGGAATGGGAGCAGGTTCATTTCCACGGCCTTTCGAATGCGCCTTGAGTGACTTGGGAACCCTCGGCATGGCGCGCCAGCATGGCGTTCCATTCGGGGCGCGGCGAGTAGCGCGCGGCGTTCGCGTGCACGCTGTCCAGCGCGGCGCGCAAGGTGGACACCACCTGCGTGACGTAGGCCGGGCTGCGCTGGCGGCCTTCGATCTTGATGGCGGACACGCCCATCTCGGCCAGGCGCGGCAACAGGCCGATGGCGTTCAGGCTGGTGGGCTCTTCCAGCGCGTGGTCGGCGTGCCCGTCCACGTCGAACCGCCCCTTGCACAGCGTGGGATAGGCGGCGGGTTCGCCGGGTTCGTAGCGGTCGATGAGAATGCCCGACAGGCGCGCATCCATGCGGCCGTCCTCTTCCACCCAGCGCACCGCGTGCGCGGGCGAACAGACGCCCTTGTTGTTGGGGGAATCGCCCGTGGCGTACGAGGACAGCAGGCAGCGGCCTTCGGCCATGACGCACAGGCTGCCGAAGCCGAAGACTTCGACCTCGACGCTGACGTTGGCGCAGATGCGTGCCACCTCCGCCAGCGTCAGCACGCGCGGCAGCACCACGCGGCGGATGCCGAACTGTTCCTTCATGAGTTCAATGGCGTCGGCGTGCGTGGCCGAGCCCTGCACGGACAGATGCAGGCGCAGGTCGGGATAGCGGTCGCTGGCGTAGGCGAGCAGGCCCGGATCGGCCATGATGACGGCGTCGGCGCCCAGGTCGTGCGCGGCATCCACCGCGGCCCGCCATTCGGTCATGCGGCCCGCCTGCACGAAGGTGTTGATGGCGAACAGCACCTGCCGGTTGCGGCGATGGGCGAGTTCGACGCCTGCGCGGATGTCTGCTTCGGTGAAATTGAGCCCGGCGAAATTGCGGGCATTGGTGGCGTTCTTGAGCCCGAGATAGACGGTGTCGGCGCCCGCTTCTATCGCTGCCTTCAGCGCGGCCAGGCTGCCCGCCGGGGCCACGAGCTCCATGGGAGTGGTTCGAGTTTGCATGACGGCCAGTCTATGGGCCGCCCGTGCGCCGGGCCTTGTCGAAAATCAAACGGCGCGGCGCCTTCGGGTGTCTGACACCGAAGTGCTCGCAATCGCGCGCGCCTATTCTTCCGTATACAGGCCGCGCTCCACCGCATACACGGCCACCTGCACGCGGCTGGTCAGATTGAGCTTTTTCAGCACGTTCTGCACATGGATCTTGACGGTGCTTTCGCTGACGTCCAGTTCGCGCGCGATGACCTTGTTGCTGGCGCCGCGCGCCAGCCATTGCACGATCTGCGTCTCGCGCGCGGTGAGGCGGTGGCGTTCGGCGGACCCGGGCGGCGGCGGCGTCTGGCTGGCCTGGCCGCGGAACTGCTCGACCAGCTTGGCGGTCATGCTGTCGGCGATCACGGCTTCGCCGTTGGCGGCGCGGCGGATCGCCGACACCAGCGCGTCGGCGTCGATGTTCTTGACGAGGTAGCCGCGGGCGCCATCGCGCAGCGCCTGGCCGAGTTCGTCGGCCTCTTCGGAGACCGTCAGGATGATGACTGCGCACCCGGGCAGGTCCTGCGTCAGGAGCTGCAGCGTTTCCAGCCCCGACAGCCCGGGCAGGTTCAGGTCCAGCAGCACCACGTCGGGCTTGAGCTCCTGGGCGCGCTTCAGGCCCTCCACCCCGTCCCCCGCCTCGGCCACGACTTCGAAGTCGGGCTGGCGCTGCAACAGCAGGCGGACCCCGGAACGGAACAGGGTGTGGTCGTCGATGAGCAGGATGCGGATGGTCATGATGGACAGGAAGGTCAGGCAGCCTGGCGTTCAGCGCCAGGCAGGGTGAGCGCCACGCGCGTGCCGGCGCCGGGCTGCGATTCGAGTTTTATCACGGCGCGCATGCGCGCGGCGCGCTCGCGCATGATGTGCATGCCCACGTGGGATTCGCCGCGTTCGGCGACGTCGGCCGGGTCGTAGCCCTGCCCGTCGTCGGCGATCTGCAGGGTGAAATCGCGGCCGTTCTCGACGGAAATGCGCACGCGGCTGGCTTCGGAATGCTTGCGTACGTTGGACAGGGCCTCCTGCAGGATGAACAGCACCTGGAGCTGCTGCTCGGGCTGCAGCGGCGCGCCCTCGCCCTGGCTGAAGGTGAGCTCGGTCTCGATAGCGGTCTGGCGCCGGAAGCGGGCGACGGTGTCCTCGATGGCGGCCTGCAGATCGCCCTGCGACAGCTTGCTGCGGAAATTGGTCAGCAGTTCGCGCACGTCCTGGTAGCTTTCGTCCACGCCGGTGCGCAGGAGCGGCAGGATCTCGCTGACCTCTTCGTCGTCGCCGCGCTTGATGGCGGCGTCCAGCATCTGCAGTTGCAGGTTCAGGAAGTTCAGCCCCTGGGCCAGGCTGTCGTGCAGGCCTTGCGCGACCAGTCCGCGCTCCTGCACGACGGCAAGCTGGCGGGCCTGCGCGCTCAGGCGCCGGTTGTCCAGCGCCACGCCAAGGTGCTGGCCCAGCGTTTCCAGCAATTGCGACTCCGACGCCATCAGGCGGCGCTGCTGGCGGAAATGCAGCGAATACGAGCCCAATACCTCGTCGCGGGTCACGATGCGGAACACGGCCACGCTGGAGAAGCCCTCGCGCTGGCAGTTCAGGTCCAGCTCCTGCGGCGACTGGCGGAAGTCCTGAATGACGATGACCCCCGCCTGGCGCGTCGCCACGCCGCAGTAGCAGTCGTCCACTTTCATGCAGTGCTCGGCCTGCACCAGTTCGTCGGACAGGCCGACCGACACCACCAGGTTGAGCTTTTCGTTGTTGGGGTCCAGCGCGCGGATGCTGCCGGCGTCCGCGTCGAATTGCAGCATGACGCGGCGCAGAAAGCCGTCGCACATGGCTTCGATCTCATTGGGCTGGTTCAGGAACGCCGCCATGTCGTACAGCGCGCCGATATCGCGGTTCTGCGCCGCCAGCTGCGCGGTCTTTTGCTCCACCCGCTGCTCCAGGCTGGTGTACAGGTCCTGCAGCTCGTCGGCCATGCGGTTGTAGCCGCGCGCCAGCACGCCGAACTCGTCCTGGCTTTCCACCGGCAGCCGGGTGCTGAACTCGCGGTCGGCCATGCGCTGCAGGCCGTCGCGCAGGCGCAGCACGGGAGAGATGATCCACAGGTAAAGCAGGTAGATCATCGCCAGCGTCCCGGCGCTGGCGATCGCGGCCAGCACGCCCTGCGACAGGCGCAGCGACGTGGTCTTGCCGGCGTTGTCCTGTTCGATCATGCGCACCAGCGTGTCGGCCCGGGCCACGAACTCGGGCAGCGTCTCCAGATACGCCGAGGCGTCCGGCTGGGCGATGGCCCGCAGCGCCGCCGGCTTCATGGTGTCGCGCCAGTAGGCCGCCACGTCCTGCCACTGGGCGCGGATGGCGGGGTCGTTGGGGATGAAGAGCGGACGCGCGGGGTTGCCGCGCGCCAGGCGCGCGATGGTCTCGTCCAGCACGGCAATCTGCTCGGCGGTGCGCACGTCGCGGCCGGCTTGCGGGCGCATCAGCTCGACGGCGACGCGGTTGGCGCGCATGCGCAGGCTGCCGGTGTCGTTGATGGCCGCGCCCGCGCCTTCGAGCTGCCACGACAGCCAGAGCGTCCAGCTCACCATGGCAAGCACCACCACCAGCGCCAGCAGCGAACTGGCCACGATGCGCGTGGAAAGGCGGTGCCGGGGCGACGGAAGCGCGTCGGAACGGGCGGCGGTATCGGCGGGCGTCATGGTGGTCGGTGCGAAGAGCGCAATTCGGGCATCAGTGTAGTCCCTTCCCGCAAGCATTCAGACACCATATTCGCGCCATCATCCCAGCCCAAGGGCGCGGCAGAGAAAGTCCGCGACCCGGGCGGGTTCGTTCAGCGGCAGGCAGGGCAAGGCGATGCCTTGCGGCGCGTCGGTCACGACCGCGAGAAATCCGGGGTCCTCGGTGTGCAGCGGCGGCTTGCCCAGCGCGGGCCGGTAGACCTCGATGCGCGGAATGGACGCCTGCTTGAAGCCTTCGACCAGCACCAGGTCGGCGGGCGACAGTCGCGCCAGTTGCGCGTCCAGCGTGGGTTCGGGCGCGTCGCGCAGCTCATGCACGATGGCGTAGCGGTACGGCGAGGCGATCATGACCTCTTGCGCGCCCGCCGTGCGAAAGCGCGCGCTGTCCTTGCCGGGCGGCTCCATCTGGAAATCGTGATGGCTGTGCTTGATGACGTTCACGCGCAGGCCGCGCGCGCCCAGCAACGGCAGCATGGCTTCGATCAGGGTGGTCTTGCCGCTGCCGGAGCGGCCGGCGATGCCGAATACAGGGGTCATGGGAGGGCAGGTTCCGTCAGCAGAGGGCAAACAATGGGCAGAAACGTGTCCGCACGCGGGGAGTATGCCAGCAAAGCGCCGGCCACCAGGTCGAAATACCAGCCGTGCAGCGTCAGGCTGCCGCCGTCCACGGCCCGCCGGACAAAGGGCAGGTCTTCAAGGTTGCGCAGCGAGATCAGGATGGAAGCCTGCTCGCAGGCGCGGCGGCGTTCTGCCTTGGAGGCGTGCGGCATCTGCCGCAGCACCTGTTCCCGCGCCGGTTCGGCGATGTCCATCCAGCGCCCGAGATAATCGGTTTCGCCATCGCGGCGGATGCCCCGCTCCATCAGCGCACGGATGCCGCCGCACTGCGCATGCCCCAGCACGATGATGCGGCTGACCTGCAGTTGCTCGACCGCGAACTGGATGGCCGCCAGCACGCCCTGCAGGCCGCGGTCCTTGCTGGACGGCGGCACCAGATTGGCCACGTTGCGCACGGTGAAGATGTCTCCGGGGTCGCAACCCAGCAGCATGGCCGGGTCCACCCGGGAATCGCAGCAGCCGATCAGGAGCGTGCTGGGATGCTGGCCGTCGCGCAGGTTGCGGTACAGCGATGGCGCGTCTTCGTAATACTGCTGCTGGAAACGCTGGAAGCCGCCGACCAGCCGTTCGAGGTCTTGCATGTCAGCCTCCCGTCTGCGCCATGAAACGCACGATGCGTTCGGGACGGGCGTTGAATTCGTGGCGCTCCGGCTTGGCGGCGATGCCCGCCACGATGGCCTGGATGAGGTCGCCGTCGCTGGCGCCCGCGCGCAGCAGACGTCCCAGCGGGACCTGGTCTTCCTGCCCCAGGCAAAGGTACAGGGTGCCGTCCACGCCCAGCCGGACGCGGTTGCAGGTGGCGCAGAAATGGCGCGACATCGGCGTGATAACGCCCAGCACCGGCGCGCCCTGCCCGCCCGTCCAGTACCGCGCCGGACCGTTGCGCGATTGCGCCAGCGACGGCACCAGGCCGGCGTCCGCCGCCAGCCGCGCGCCCATCGCGTTCAGGTCGGTGTGCGCGTGGCCCCGTCCGCATTCGCCCATGGGCATGGGCTCGATGAGGCGCAGCACGAAGCCCTGTTCCACTGCGTACGCCAGCAGGCGCCGCACGTCGGATTCGGGCGTGGCGGCGTGCACCACGCTGTTGAGCTTGATCGGGGCAAAGCCGGCCTGCCGTGCCGCCGCCAGTCCGGCCAGCACGGACGCCAGGCAGTCGCGCCCGGTGATCTGCGCGAAGGCCGCGGCGTCCAGCGTGTCCAGGCTGATGTTCAGGCGGTCCACCCCCGCCGCGCGCAGCGACTGCGCATGGCGGGCCAGCTGGGTGGCGTTGGTGGACACGGACAGGTCGCGCAGGCCGGGCATGGCGGCGATGGTGGCGGCCAGCCCGGCCACGCCCTTGCGCAGCAGCGGCTCGCCGCCGGTCAGCCGGACCTTGGCGACGCCCAGGCCGACAAACAGCCCGACCAGCCGGGCCATTTCGTCGTGGGACATCCAGTTGGACGGCGTCTCGAACCCCTTGAAATCCTTGGGCAGGCAGTAGCTGCAGCGCAGGTCGCAGCGGTCGGTGACGGACACGCGCAGATAGTCGATGCGGCGGCCGAAGCCGTCCGTCAGGGTGGCAGGCGCAGGCTCGTCCATCATGCGGCGCTCCCGGCGAAGACCCGCTCGGGTTCGCCGTCGTCCAGGTCGATGCCCGAGATCTTGGCCCGCCCCACCAGCAGCTTGGTGTACTGCCGCCAGGCGGTATCGCGGCTCATGGCGGTGAGCGCCGTGGCGATCTGCCGGGCGACCTGCTCAAAAGGCAGCAGCCGCCCTTCGACACGCCGCGTGACGCGCACGATGTGCAGGCCATGCCGCGTCTGCAGCAATTGCGGCAGCAGTCCGCCCGAGGGCAGCGCGAACACCGCGCGCTCGAATTCCGGCACGGTGTCGCCACGCCCGAGCTGTCCCAGGTTGCCGCCCACGGCCGCGGACGGGCAGTTGGACTGCGCGCGCGCGACCTCGGCAAAGCGTGATGGGTCCGCCAGGAGGTCGGCCAGCACCACGTTGGCATGCGCTTTCAGCATGTCCAGGTTCACGTCGGGCGTGACCTGGAACAGGATGTGGTCCGCCTCGACCAGCTCGCCCACCATGAAACGCTCGGGGTGCATCTGGTAGAACCGGCGGCAGGCCGCCTCATCCGCCTCGGGCGCGGGCGCCTGGCTGGCGAGCAAGGCGCCGATGGCGCTTTCCTCGTCCGAGAGGTCCAGGCCCTGGCGGCCGGCCTCGTCCAGCAGCACTCGCCGCAGCACCAGGGCCGTGACGGCCTCGCGCATGGGATTGTCGGCCTGGGCGTGCAGGGGCAGTTCACGTTCCAGATCCGCGTCGTTCAGTTCGACGCCATTGACGATGACAGGCATGGTCGGCTCCTTGGACGAGGGATCAGCGCGGACGGACCAGTTGCCAGGCGCGGCCCAGATAGCCGACCGACGCGAAGCCGCTCCACACGTGCACCAGGCGGGTGAACGGGAAGATCACGAAGAGCGTCAGGCCCATGAAGAGGTGCGCCTTGAACAGCAGCGGCACGCCGGCGATATAGCTGGCGGCGTCGCCCTGGAAGGTGACGATGTGCTGCGCCCAGGTCATCAGGTGCACCATCATCTCGCCGTCCATGTGGCCGGCCGACAGCACGATGGTGGACAGGCCCAGCAGCAGCGTGACCAGGATCCACAGCAGCAGGAGCTTGTCGCCCGGCCGGGTGGCGCGGGCGATGCGCGGGTCCGTCAAGCGGCGGTGGATCAGGATCAAGAGGCCGATCAGGCACAGCCCACCCATTACGCCGCCGGCCACCATCGCGACCATCTGCTTCAGGGAATGCGACACGCCCAGCGTGTCCCACACGATGACCGGCGTCAGCAGCCCGACCAGATGCCCGAAGAACAGGCCCAGGATGCCGATGTGGAACAGGATGTTGCCCAGGCGCAGCTGGCCCCGGTGCAGCAACTGCGAGCTGTCGGACTTCCAGGTGTACTGCTCGCGCTCGAAGCGCGCCAGGCTGCCCAGCAGGAAGACCGTCAGCGCGATGTAGGGATAGATGCCGAAGAGAAACTGATTCAGGGAATTCATGATGCGTCGTCCTGAGCGTTAATGGGTCGCGGGCGAACGGGGATAGAAGCGCACGGTCTGCGCGCCGTCGCCCGAGAACGGCCGCAGCAGCGGCTCCACGCCGTCCGCGCCGGCGCCGAAGATCTCCATCGCCTCGTCCATGTCGCGCACCGGCGCCTCGGTCTGCACGCGCGGGGTCACGCGGGACTGGGCCCGCAGCACCGCGAAGATGCAGGCGTAGGGGCTGTCGCCCTTGGCCAGGCGGGCGCCGATGGCCGCGAGCACGTGGATGGCTTCGTCCAGCAGTTCCTGCGCCTTGTCGGGGTCGATGACCCCCAGGAATTCCAGGAACAGCGGCACGTGGTCCGGCAGTTCGGACACCATCGGCTCAAAGCCATGCTCGCGGTAGGTGTCCAGCAGGTCGACCATGGCCTGGCCGCGGTCGCGGCTTTCGCCGTGCACGTGCTCGAACAGGTGCAGCGAGTGCGAGCGGTTGCGGTCGAAGGTGGCGACGTAGTTTTCCTGCAGCGGGATCAGGTCGTTGGCGGCCAGGTAGCCCACCAGCGGCTGCAGGGTTTCCTCGGCGTCCGGATAGGCCGCGATGGCCGCTTCCAGTTCGCCCAGGTGGTCCAGCAGTTCGGGCTCGGGGTAGCACAGCATGGCGGAAAGCAGGCGGTACAGGCTCATGGTTTTCTCCTTTCCTCAGGCCGACACGGCCTTCTTGCGGGACTTGGGCATCTCGATGAAGATTTCGCTGCCTTGCGGCTTGCGGCCGAACAGGGATCCTTCCGACACGCCGCCCGAGCAGCCGTTGCCGAACGTGAAGCCGCAACTGCCCTTTTCGTTGAAGCTGTCCTCGACCACTTCCTTGTGGCTGCTGGGCACGACGAAGCGGTCCTCGTAGTTGGCGATGGCCATGATGCGATACATGTCCTGCACGGTTTCCTCGGACAGGCCCACCTGGTCCAAAAGGGCCGTGTCGCGTTCGCCGTGGACGGTTTCGGACCGCTTGTAGGCGCGCATGGCCAGCATGCGTTCCAGGGCCTGCAGCACCGGCGCTTCCTTGCCGGCGGTCAGCAGGTTGGCCAGGTAGCGCACGGGGATGCGCAAGGACGACACGTCGGGGATCATGCCGCTTTTGCCCACGGTGCGCTGCGGCATCTTGCCGGCCTCGGCAGCCGTCTGGATGGGCGACAGCGGCGGGATGTACCAGACCATCGGCAGCGTGCGGTATTCCGGATGCAGCGGGAAGGCGACCTTCCACTGCACGGCCATCTTGTAGACCGGCGAGTTGCGGGCGGCTTCCAGCCACGATTCCGGGATGCCCTGCTCGCGCGCCGCGGCGATCACCTCGGGCGAATGCGGATCCAGGAAGAGACCGAGCTGTTCTTCGTACAGGTCCTGCTCGCTGGCGGTGGACGCGGCCTTCTCGATCTGGTCGGCGTCGTACAGCAGCACGCCCAGGTAGCGGATGCGGCCCACGCAGGTTTCCGAGCACACGGTCGGCTGGCCCGCCTCGATGCGCGGATAGCAGAACGTGCACTTCTCGGCCTTGCCGCTGCTCCAGTTGTAATAGATCTTCTTGTACGGGCAGCCCGAGATGCACATGCGCCAGCCGCGACACTTGTCCTGGTCCACCAGGACGATGCCGTCATCTTCGCGCTTGTAGATGGAACCGGACGGGCAGCTCGCGACACAGGCCGGGTTCAGGCAGTGCTCGCACAGGCGCGGAAGGTACATCATGAAGGTGTTCTCGAAGGTCGAGTACATCTCCTTCTGCACGCCTTCAAACAGCGCATCGCGGCTGCGCGCGCTGAATTCGCCGCCCAGGTCGTCTTCCCAGTTTGGGCCCCACTGGATCTTGTCCATCTTCTTGCCGGTCAGCACCGACACCGGGCGCGCCGTGGGCGGCGTCTGCGACAGCGGCGCGTTCTGCAGGTGCTCGTAGTCGTAGGTGAACGGCTCGTAGTAGTCGTCGATGGCGGGCAGGTTCGGGTTGGCGAAGAGGTTAGCCAGGATGCGCAGCTTGCCGCCCTGGCGCGGTTCCAGCTTGCCCGCGGCGTTGCGGGTCCAGCCGCCCTTCCACTTGCCCTGGTTCTCCCATTCCTTCGGATAGCCGATGCCGGGCTTGGTTTCCACGTTGTTGAACCAGGCGTATTCGACACCGTCGCGGCT